>Ga0137445_1000043_pt1 | contig 13791 bp, 10 predicted proteins | sample EasRivERMGT338_2_FD_104647 | JGI IMG/M metagenome (GOLD analysis project Ga0137445, IMG submission 104647) | Soil microbial communities from meander-bound floodplain in the East River, Colorado, USA - East River MetaG ERMGT338_2 | ecosystem: Environmental > Terrestrial > Soil > Floodplain ...
AGAAATTTTATATTGCAATCACTCTTTCGACTACTGCATTGCTTATCGGTGCAACCTGTCTGTTAATAACTTTTTATTACGGAATAGGAATGTGGGGCAACAATCAACCCGTTGGCTGGGGTTTTGGAATTGTCAACTTTGTATTCTGGGTTGGTATCGGTCATGCAGGAACTTTGATTTCTGCTATTCTGTTTTTGTTAAGACAAAAATGGAGAACAGGTATTGCAAGGTTTTCCGAAGCAATGACAATCTTTGCAGTTATGTGTGCAGGATTATTTCCAATCATCCACACCGGTCGTCCATGGCTTGCCGGTTACCTTATGCCGTACCCAAACCAACACAGTCTTTGGGTTAATTTTACTTCACCGATTATATGGGATGTTTTTGCTGTATCAGTTTACTTTACAGTATCACTCGTATTCTGGTACACAGGATTGATTCCTGATTTTGCAACATTGAGAGACCGAACCACATCAAAAATCAAAAAAGTTATTTACTCAATTTTTAGTCTGGGATGGAGGCATTCCAATCGTCACTGGCAGCATTATGAAAAAGCTTACGTAATACTTGCAGGGTTTGCCACTCCACTTGTACTTTCTGTTCATACAATTGTTAGTTTTGATTTTGCAGTTTCAATTCTTCCAGGCTGGCATACAACAATTTTTCCACCTTACTTTGTAGCTGGTGCAATCTTTTCAGGATTTGCAATGGTCGTTACGGTTTTAGTAACAGTGAGGAAGATTTTTGATTTGCAGCAGATCATTACGATGGATCACCTCGAAAAGATGAACAAGGTGATTCTTGCAACAGGAATGATGGTAGGCTACGCCTACGGAATGGAATTTTTTATTGCCTGGTACAGCGGAGTTCATGCAGAGTTTTTCATTTTTGTGAACAGAGCATTTGGACCTTATATGTGGGCTTATTGGCTGATGGTTACTTGCAATCTTATCGTACCACAATTATTCTGGTTCAAAAAAATCAGGAGATCTATTCCTGCTATGATGGTAATTGTGATACTTGTTAATGTTGGAATGTGGTTTGAGAGATTCGTAATTGTTGTTACTTCATTACATCGTGATTTTCTTCCTTCAAGCTGGGGAATGTTTACTCCAACTTTGTATGATTTAGGAATTTTAATGGGAAGTTTCGGATTATTTTTTACTCTGGTAATCCTCTTCACAAAATCATTGCCGGTGGTTTCAATTTCAGAAGTTAAAGCAGTTGCAACTGGTGCACAGCCAAGCCGTCACGGAGGTAATGGTCATGGCTAAAAAAGTTTTTGCTGTTGGTGCACTTTTCAATAGTCCCGATGCAATTATTGCAGCCGCTAAAAAAACAAATGCTGAAGGATTTAAAAAGTGGGATGTTAATACTCCATATCCTGTGCATGGAATGGATTCAGCAATGGGAATGAAACCTTCAATGCTGGGTTTTGTTACAATGATTTGCGGATTATCAGGTACAGCACTTGCACTTCTTTTAATGTGGTGGACAATGTCTGTCGAATACCCGATGGTTATCGGCGGTAAACCATTCTTTTCACTTCCGGCATTCATCCCTGTTACATTTGAAGTTACAGTAATTTTGGCGACTGTATCAACAGTGGTTGCTATGTTTGCTTTCTTTTTTGGATTGCCGAGAAACAGCCATCCGCTTCATGATACCGATTACATGAAAAAAGTATCACGCGATCATTTTGGAATTATAATTGAAGCTGAAGATCCTAAGTTTGATGAAAATTCAGTTCTTCAATTTCTTAAGGGACTTAATCCGGTTTCAACAGAAATAATTTACGAATCCGAAAAAGAAACTTATCCAATCTTCGAACCAAGATTTATTCTGTTCCTTATCGGAACAGCAGTTGTTGTTTCAATCGGAACATATTTTACTCTAAATAAGCTGATGTATACAGTTCCATTCGATTGGATGGATAACCAGGAAAAAATTATTCCGCAATCTGTTAATACTTTTTTTGCCGATTCTAGAGGAATGCAATTACCTGTCGAAGGAACTGTAGCAAGAGGATTCATTCCATATCCATTCAAAGGCGAAACCGAACCTGCTGAACTATTAGAGAATCCATATCTTCCTGCAAAAGAAAATTTAATACTGGGACAGAAGAAATTTTTAACTTACTGCAGTCCCTGCCATGGAAATTTTGGTGACGGCGATAGCAGGTTAAGAGGACAATTCCCGAATCCGCCAACAATTCACTCAAACCGTGCAAGAGATTTTAGTGATGGAAAGATTTATCACATAATTACAAATGGACAAAATGTGATGCCTTCTTATGATGCACAGGTTACCAGGGAGGAAAGATGGGCTATTATAAATTATATTCGGGCACTTCAACGCGCAAAGAATGCCAAAGTTACAGACCTGGCAGAGATAAAATCGGAGACTGAACAAAATGCCGGAAACTGAAATTAAATATCAGAAAAAAGATTTACCAGCCAGTCTTTCAAAAATTGGCTACATACTTCTGGCTGTCGGAGTTCTGCTCGGAGTAATAAGTTTTTTAGTGGATAGTTCAAGAGCATCATTTAATTATGTTGTTATGTACGCTTTCCTGATAAGCATCGGGGTTGGCTCGCTGTTTCTCATAGCTTTGGAGTATGTTGTTAATGCTGATTGGAGTGTCCCGATAAGAAGAGTGGTGGAATTTTTTGCAGCAACAATTCCGTTCCTTGCAATTCTTGTTATTCCATTGATTCTCAATATGCATGATTTATTTCACTGGACACATGAAGAATCAGTTGCTCAGGATAAAATCCTGCAAGGGAAAGCACCGTACTTAAATGTAACCTTCTTCATCATACGAGTGTTTGCTCTGATTGGTTTTTGGTGGCTCTTTTATTACCTGCTTACAAAAAATTCCCGGAAGCAGGATGAAAACAAAGATCAGGGTTTAACCAGGAAAAATATAAAGATATCTGCAGTATTCATTCCTGTTTTTGCTATAACAATTTCTGTTTCAGCAATTGACCTGCTGATGAGCGTTGAACCGCACTGGTTCTCAACTATAATTGGTGTTTATTTCTTTTCAGGTACTGTAATAGCTGCGCTTGCTGCAGTAACCCTGGCTACTGTGTTATTAAAGGAACATGGTTATCTTCATTCAAAAATTACAAACGATCATCTTTACAGCCTTGGAGGATTGTTGTTTGCCTTTGTGAATTTCTGGGGTTACATCGCCTTCTCTCAATATATGCTGATTTGGTATGCAGATCTTCCGGAAGAAACTTTCTGGTTTCTGCAAAAGTGGGAAGGAAGCTGGGCTATTTTTTCAATTGGTTTGATAGTAATTCATTTTTTAGTTCCATATATACTGCTTCTTTCACAGCCTGCTAAAATGGATCCGAAGAAATTAAAATTTATTGCTGTGTGGCTGCTGTTTGCACACCTGTTTGATTTATTCTGGCTCGTTATGCCCGAATTTCCAGCGATGTCCGGTGGTTATGTATTTAGCTGGATTGATCTTGTCTTTCCTATTGGTGCAGTTGGATTTTTAATATTGATTTTTAATATGAAAGCGAAAAAAGAAAATCTTGTTCCTATTGGCGACCCAAAACTGAAACGTGGATTGGATTTCCATCTGTAATTTTTTTAAAAGTTATGTCTGAAATAAAAAAATATATCAGCGATTCAATAAAAAAAGTTCGGGAAAATCCCGGAACTATTTTTGGACTTTTGTATCCATACCTGCTGACTATTGTTATCGCGGTTGGATTGTATTACATCTCCAATCTTGATAATGTTGCAAAACAAAAAGTTCCTCCATTAATTAATGATACAATTTTAGTAAATGATTTAACTCGTATACCTGCGAAATCAATTCCGCCTTTAAATGTGTTCGAGATTAAAGAAGCTGCACCTGAAATGTTAAGCAAGGGTAAAGAACTTTATAAAACAATTTGTGCTTCCTGTCATAATGAAACAGGTGCCGGAGGTGGTCCTGCATCAGTTGGATTGAATCCTGCACCGAGGAATCTTACAAGTGCGGATGGATGGAAAAATGGAATGAAGCTCTCTGAAATGTACACAACTCTCCAGGAAGGAATTGAAGGCAGCGCAATGATTTCTTATGATTTTCTTATTCCTGAAGAAAGAATCTCTGTTATACATTATATAAGATCAGAATTTATCGGCGATCCTCCGGCAATAACAGATGATGAATTAACCGCTCTTGACCAGACTTATAATTTATCTGCCGGAATGGAATTGCCGGCACAAATTCCTATTCAGACAGCAATGGAATTAATTATCACAGAATCTCAATCCAAAGTTACAAATGTTGATAATGCTCTTGAACAGACTGCTTCTAATAAAAGTGAAACTAATACAAAACTATTTCAGTCTGTAACCAGTGATCCAAGACTTGCATTTTCTTCACTCATTAATTCTGACAACTGGAGAGGCAGCGAGGAGAGTTTTATTTTGTTCGTAACAAGAAATATTAATCAGAATGGTTTTAATGGAAAGGTATTCCGATTAAATGATAGTGAATGGAATCAGTTGTATTATTATTTATTGGGAGTCATCTGAAAGTAAAATGATAAAACCGATTATTATAGTTTTTTATGTATTACTGATTGTCTTTCCGCTTTATTCGAGCGATAAAATAGAGATTGGGATTGATGAAAAGCTGGGTGCGTATTTCCCGGATGATATTCAATTTAAAGATGAAAACGGGAAAGATGTTAAGCTTGGTGATTTGATAACAAGACCAACAGTTATTGCGTTTGTTTATTATAATTGTCCGGCAATCTGTAATCCATTGCTGTTCGAACTTTCTAATGTAGTTAATAAAACCGATCTCGAGCTTGGTTATGATTATAATATTATCTGCATTAGTTTCGATGAATTAGAAACACCGGAGATTGCTTATTCAAAAAAGCAAACTTTTTATTCATCATTAGATAAAGACATAACTGAGGAATCCTGGATCTTTTTGACTGGTGACAGTGTTAACATAAAAAAAGCTGCTGATGCTGCAGGATTTTATTTTAAAAGAGAAGGAAAAGAATTCAGGCATGCAGGCGCACTAATTTTCGCAGATAAAGATTCAAAAATTTGCAGATACTTGTTTCCGGGTTACACAAATAATCATGGTTTCGGAATTCTTCCATTTGATTTTAAAATGGCGGTGTTGGAAACTTCTAAAGGAAATGAAATTCCAACAATTGCCAGGATGCTTCAGTTTTGTTTCAGCTACGACACTGAAGGAAAAAGTTATGTATTCAATTTTACAAGGATATTCGGAGCCGGGATAATAATTCTTGCCGGAATATTTTTAATTGTAATTAAGTTTAAGCCTAAGAAAGAATTTATTAAAGCGAGGTAATTATTTATGTCTTCAGATGCGATTGCATTAGGTTCAAACGGGCAGGAACCAAGTTATTTAGATTATAAAGGAAAGCATTCAGGGTTACTGGGTTGGATTTTATCAACCGATCATAAAAGAATCGGTATTCTATATCTTTGTGCACTAACAGTTTTTCTCCTTGTTGGTGTGTCGTTTGGATTTTTGATGAGATTAGAATTAATCTCTCCCGGCAAAACAATAATGGATGCTCAGACTTATAACTCCATTTTCACTTTGCATGGAGTTATAATGATATTTCTTTTTGTCATCCCAGGCATTCCTGCTGTCTTTGGAAATTTCGTACTTCCAATTTTAATCGGAGCGAAAGATGTTGCATTCCCAAGAATAAATCTTCTTTCATGGTATTTGTATATGATCGGAGGATTGCTTGCGGTAATTTCAATATTATTACCTGGTGGACCTGCTGATACAGGATGGACTTTTTATATTCCTTACAGTGTAAGAACCGGTACAAACGTAATGTTAGCTTTATTTGCTGCATTCACTTTAGGATTTTCCTCGATTCTCACAGGATTAAACTTTGTTACAACAGTACATCGATTAAGAGCACCTGGAATGACCTGGTTTAGAATGCCTTTATCTGTTTGGTCATTATATGCAACTGCCTGGATCCAGGTTCTTGCAACTCCGATTATAGGTATAACATTATTAATGGTTGTAGTTGAGCGATGGCTTGGTGTCGGAATATTTGATCCTGCACTCGGCGGTGATCCTGTACTTTTTCAGCATTTGTTCTGGATTTATTCTCATCCGGCAGTTTACATTATGATTGTACCGGCGATGGGTGTTGTATCAGAAATTATTCCTGTATTTGCCCATCGGACAATATTTGGTTATAAGTTTATCGCATTCTCAAGTATAGCAATTGCTTTATTCGGATCATTAGTTTGGGCTCATCATATGTTCACTGTTGGAATGAGCGATACAGGGCAATTTATTTTTTCTCTTTTGACTATGGTCGTAGCAATTCCAAGTGCAATAAAAGTCTTTAACTGGATCGCAACTTTATATAAAGGTTCTATTGATCTCGCAGCACCGATGCTTTATGTTCTTGCTTTCATTTTTCTATTCTCGATTGGAGGATTGACAGGTGTTATGCAGGGTGTTCTAAGCGTTGACATCCAGGTCCACGATACTTCATTCATCGTTGCTCATTTTCACTATGTGATGTTTGGAGGAACAGGTTTTGGTTTCTTTGCAGCAATGCATTATTGGTTTCCGAAAATGTTTGGAAGAATGTATAATCCCAGGGTTGCAAAAATTGCATTCTGGTTTTTATTTATCGGGTTTAATATTCTCTATTTCCCGATGTTCATTATGGGATGGCTCGGAATGCCCCGCAGATATTATGACTACTTGCCAGAATTTCAATCATACCATTTAATTTCAACAATTGGTTCCTGGATAACAGTGCTCGGAATATTATTAATGTTTTATAATCTTATCCGTTCTTTGAAAAGCGGACAAATAATTAAAGAGAAAAATATCTGGGGTGGTGAAACACTTGAATGGCAGATTGATACGCCGCCAATTCATGAAAATTTTTATGAAATTCCGGTTATCACCTCGCGACCTTATCAGTATAAAGACAATGAAGAAGTAATAACACACAAGGAGCATAAGTGAGCTCAACTCAAGCTGCAGAAGTACACGTCCACAGAGATGATGTTGGTTCCCGTATGGGAATGTGGCTCTTTTTATTTACCGAACTCGTGCTTTTCGGTGGAATGTTTATTCTCTATTCTGTTTACAGATTCACTTATGCAGATGACTTCCATATTGCTGCAAAAGAGTTAAATACAGTTGTCGGTGCTTTTAACACAGCTATTCTATTAACAAGCAGTCTTACAATGGTTCTTTCAATCATTGCGATTCAGAGGAATCAGAAAAGTCTTTCATTACTTATGCAGGGACTAACAATTCTGCTCGGATTGTTTTTTATGGTTAATAAATATTTTGAATGGACAGAAAAATTTCATCATGGTATTTATCCCGGATCAGAAGAGCTGCTTGCTAAAAATTCAGGAGAGATTTTATTTTTTGGATTATACTATATGATGACCGGATTGCACGGAATTCACGTACTAGTCGGAATGATTTTAATTGCAATCATGGCTGTCGCAACAAAAAGAGATTTAATAAATCATAGTAATTACGTTAGGCTGGAGAATATAGGATTGTACTGGCATCTTGTAGATATTATCTGGATTTTCCTTTTCCCGTTGTTTTATCTAATTACCTAAGGAATTTAATGGAGAAGCACGAACATACTTCTGAACACTCTCACGGTTACAGCATATATATTCTGGTCTGGCTTGCACTTTTATCTTTGACCGCGATAACGGTTGCGGTAGCCGGGATTGATATTGGCAGGTTCACAGTAGCAACTGCATTGCTGATCGCTTCACTTAAAACTTTTTTAGTGCTTAATATTTTTATGCACCTCAAAAGTGAAAGCAAGACGTTCAGAGTATTCGTTGGAGTTGCAATATTTTTTCTTGCAATTTCCTTCATTTTATTATTTGCAGATTATTCTTTTCAATAAGGCATTAAAAAATGTTTGATGGTGTTTCAAGTTTTGTAGATTCAGTTGACGGTGCATTTTTATTCACGATAGTTGTATCGGTTTTCTTTCTTGCCCTGAACACCGGGTTAATGCTTTATTTTGTTTTCAAATACAGCCGGAAGAGGAATCCTAAAGCAGTCAATGTTCACAGCAACACAACACTTGAAGTAACCTGGACAGTAATTCCTACTATTTTAGTTCTGCTTATGTTTTGGTATGGATGGATTGGTTATAAAGAAATGGTTGATATTCCTGAAGGTGCTTTCCCTGTTGAAGTAACTGCCCAGATGTGGAAATGGCAATTTAAATATGAAAATGGAAGACAGACTGATTCTCTCTATGTTCCTGTAAATACTCCAGTGAAATTAACTTTCCACTCAAATGATGTTAATCATTCTTTTTTCATCCCGAAATTCAGGCTGAAGAAAGATGTTTTTCCCAACAAGGAGAGAACTGCCTGGTTTATTGCAACAGAAGTAGGCGAATATCATATCGCTTGTGCTGAATATTGCGGAATGAATCATTCATATATGTATTCAAAAATATTTGTAATGCCTAAAGAAGAATTTAATAACTGGATGTATGAAATGAGCGAAGAAGATTTAAAACTTCTTGAGGAAATGACAGATGGAAATCAATAAATCATAAAGAGTTTGAAAGACAGAATTAAAATATTGGCAGAGCTCACAAAAATCAAAATAACATCCTTCGTTACTTTGACTACTGCATTTGGATTTATAGCATCTGCACATGAGATTAATCTGAATATAATACCGGTATTATTCGGAATATTATTCATGGCTTGCGGATCAGCGGCAATCAATCACTACCAGGAAAAAGATTTTGATGCTTTGATGAACCGAACGAAAAACAGACCAATTCCTTCAGGCAGAATTAAACCAATAAACGTATTATTAATTGCTGCTATCTTGATCATATCCGGATCTGTCATATTAATTACAGGAAGTGGAATTCTGGCTTTTGGATTGGCTGTGCTAAATTTATTCTGGTATAATGTTGTATATACATTATTCAAGCGGAAAAGTCCATTTGCAATAATTCCAGGATCTCTTGTTGGTGCAATTCCTCCAATGGCAGGATGGGCTGCTGCCGGTGGAAGTCCATTTGATCCTCAGATTTTAATCATCGCATTCTTCTTGTTTATCTGGCAGATACCGCATTTCTGGCTGCTGCTGCTTGCACTAGATGCCGATTACAGGCAGGCAGGGTTCCCGACTTTAACACAGATTTTCAGTAAAGAACAATTGATAAGAATAACAATAATCTGGATGATTTCTACTGTAGCTACAGGTTTGCTAATACCGCTGTTCGGTCTTGTTCATATCCCGGTAATTAATGTCCTGTTATTTTTTGGAGGTGTCTGGTTGACATGGAATGCATTTAAATTATTAAATGAAACCGGGAATGATCTCATATTTAAAATTGCATTCAGAGATATTAATGTGTTTGCACTTTTTGTTGTCATTATGGTTTCAGCAGATAAACTGATCAAGTAATTAATTTTGAATTAGAGAGAGTAAATGGAATTTCTGGATAATTTTATATTACCGCAATCTTCTGAGCACATTCAGCTTCTTCATTTTATGCTGATACTTGTCTTATTACTTTTCATTCCATTTATGAGTGTACTGTTTGGCGGAACTGCAGCGTCACTTTATTTCAAGGGAAAAGGATTAAAACACCAGGACAAGAATTCGATTCGACTTGCAAAACAAATTATGGATATTGTAACAGTCAATAAAAGTGTCGGAGTTATTTTAGGAATTGTTCCAATGATCACAGCAATACTTATTTATGCCCAGCTTCTTCATTCATCGCAAATTACAAATCTGAATTACCTTGCAATTTCATTAATCCTTTTTATTATATCAATCATCCTGATTTATAGTTACCGCTACTCATTATCGTTCAATGAGATTTTTAGTTCCATTGATCCGCACTCATTAAAAGATGCTGAGATTGGCGGAGATATAGCAAAATTTTTTGATGAAAGCTCAAGAATAAGCAGAAGAGCAGGCAAATACGGATTGTTATTTTTATTCTTTGCATTTTGGTTTTTTATTACAGCTATAAGCATCCCGGCATTTTATTCGAACTGGGAAGCAACTGGATTTATTTCCGATTTATTCAGCTGGAAAATCCTTAGCCGTCTTATTTATTATATTCTTGCATCGTTCACCTTAACCGGTGGAATGATTCTTTTCAGCCACTTCGAAAATTCAGGAAGTAAAAAAGATTTTTCATCAGATTATTCTGAGTTTGTCAAAAAATCAGTAGTTAAATTTACGCTGACTTCAGGTGTGCTCTTACCTGTTTTCATGTTGATTAATCTTCTGGCGATCCCCGGCTCATCTCTTTCCGGATCTGTATTTGTTTACCTGCTAATTGCTTTGTTCCTGCTTTTTATTGGTTATCATTTTCTTTATATGATTCTGAAAAAAGCAAACGGAACTTTAACTGCATTATTATTTTTTGTTTTGTTGTTTTCAGTTGGTGCTTACATTATCAGTGACCAGATAGTTATGAGCAATTCCACAAAAGTCCAGTCAGCAATGCTTGAAAAAGAATTTGAAAAATATCTTGCGGAGTTAAAGGGAACTGATATAGCTGCAGAGATCAGTGGAGAGGAAATATATAAAGTAAGATGTGAATCATGCCATCGATTTGATCAGAAATTGGTCGGTCCTCCGCACATTGATGTTTTACCGAAGTATGTTGGAAAAGAAGCGCTTTTAGTTGCATTTATTAGAAATCCTGTCAAAGTTGATCCTGCTTACCCACAAATGCCAAATCCGGGATTAAAGCCGAAGGAAGCAGCAGCAGTTGCTTCTTATTTATTGAAGACTTACGAAACCAGGATAAAATAATGGCTGAACTTTCCATGAGATTTCAGGCTCAATTAGATAATTGAATTACAATGTCAGAATCTTTATTTTCTATACAAGTTTTAAGTAAATAACAATCGAGGTAGAAATGAAAATTTTCAAATACATCAGCCCGGTAATAATAGTTATAGTTATGTCAAACTATGGATTTGCACAACTTGATTCAGTTTGGCATCAGGGACCTGCTACCGGTACTTTAGCCAGTGGAGTGATGGTTATACTTAACCCGAACACTTTTCATCCTGAGTCAAATCAGGATCCAAGAGTTGTGGATATGAATTTATCCGAACCTGATTTTGGACCTATGATTCTGGATATTGATGAGTCAGTACTTCCCGAATATAATTATACAGAAGATTTAAATGCTTCCGATAATCCATCCGGAGGCAATGGACAAACCGTGCTTTTAAATAAATTCCCCTCAATCACGATGACAAATTCAATTCCTCCTGATCCGCATCTTGCAGTCGGACCTGATCACATAATTGCATGTGTCAACAGCAGTTTTGCAGTATATGATAAGGAAGGTAATCGACTGGCATCTGTTGATGCCGATAGCTGGATCAGTCCGGTTATCACCAGCGGTGCATTCGATCCGCAAATAATGTATGACCATTATGCAGGCAGATGGTTTATGCTTTGGGATTGGCAAAATAGTACTACTCTGCAGGCATATTTTATAATTAGTTATACTGATGATTCAGATCCGTTTGGAACCTGGTATACATATCTGATGGATGCAAACGTGAACGGAACTGTAAATTCAAACACCTGGGGAGACTTTCCTCAGATTGGTTATGATGAACAGGCTATTTTTATTAATTCCCGCTCATTCACATTTGCTGGTGCTTACTTATATAACAGAATTAGAATTTTAAACAAATCACAATTTTATGCAAGTAATGGAGGGCAGGTTAACTGGATTGATATATGGAATATCAGAACGCCCGCTCAAGGACCTGGTGGTCAGGCACTTGATGTTATACATCCTGTATATTCTTATACACCGGGAAGTGGTTCATATTTTTATTGGGCGAGCAGATCCGGAGCTAACTTTTATTGTGTATATCAAATTCTCAATCCTTTATCTACTTCACCACGACTTCGTGGTAAAGTAATTCCAACTCAAACTTATGGACAAACACCTAATGCAAACCAGCTTGGCGGAGGCAGTCCATTGATTGAGGCAAATGGCAGTCACGTTAAAACTCAGCCCGTATTAAGAGATGGAAAAATTTTCTTTACTCATTCGATTAGTAATAGTACAAACGCATCCTATGCAAGCATTAAGTACGGAATTTATGATATAGCTTCTCAGACAATAACTGAACAGGCTGAGCAGGGAGCAATCGGTTATTTTTATTTATATCCTGCAATTGCTGTTGACCAGGATCTTAATATTGCAATTACATACAGCAGATCTGCTAATACAGAATATATCGGTGCATATTACTCTACAAAACAGGCTACTGCACCAGCAGGTTTAGAACCGAGTCAGCTTTTGCAGGAAGGACTTGGCAATTATGTTGTGACTTTTGGAGGAACGCGAAACAGATGGGGTGACTACCTGGGGATTTGTGTTGATCCGACAGATTTTTACAGCGTTTTTATGCTTTCAGAATATGCCATGGCTACAAACCAATGGGCAACATACATCGGGGAAATCCGAATGGCTCCTTATTCGGGTGCTCATGCATTTTTCAGTCCGATACCTCTCGTATTTGGTGACATAGAGGTTGGAACAACGAGTCAGGCAGGAACAATAACAATCGCAAATTACGGAAGCGACGATTTGGTAATCAATAATATTCCATCAACAGCCGGAGATTTTAATCTTGAAACAAGTATAACATTTCCATACACGCTCAGCTCATACGATTCGCTGATATTGGAATTCACATACAGCCCACAAACAGCAGGCTTTGTAAGTGTAGATTTTGCTATAACCAGCAACGATCCAAATTTCACAGCAATAACAGTTACAGGCAACGGTTACCGGATATATCCGGCACTTGATAAAACATTTTATGCATCCTCAGGCGCACAGAACAACGGAAACATTCTGACAATAGATGGATTAACCGGTGCAGGAACGACAATCGGACAGTCGCTGTTCAACGGGATAAAAAGTCTTGCAATCAATTCAGCCACAGGAACAATGTACGGATTAGTTGTAGGAACGAGCAGTTCAGAAATAGTAAGAGTCAATGCAGGCGGAGGAGACTCATATAATTTATTTAACCTTGGTATAACGCAGCCTGTGGCGATAGCATTTGATACAGCAGGAGTATTTTACGCAATAACATTAAGCGGAGACGTATACACAGTAGATCTGAGCAATGGCAGTGATAGTTTAATTGTGAATGCAGTAGGTTCATATTCAGGAATAACATTTCACCCGGTAACCAATGAGTTATGGGCAACCTCCAGGGCACTTGTTCCGCCAAACAGGGACGCAGTATTCAAGGTGGATTTAATAACCGGAGATACAACAATAGTCGGACATACAGGATTGGGAAAGCTGACGAATGCATTAGTATTTGATGAGAATGGAAATTTATTTGGATTGATAGGAACTGAAAGTGAGCTAAATGATTTTGTAAGCATAAACCCGGCCAATGGAGTTGGAACGATAATAGGATCTGTAGGATTCAATCACATACTAGGGTTAGCATATGCAGAAACAGGAGTAACATCGGTAGAGGGAGAGAATGAAGGAGAAATAATACCGGCAGAGTATGTGCTGAAGCAGAACTATCCAAACCCATTCAACCCAACAACGAAAATAGAATTTTCATTGCCAGTGGTTTCAGAAGTAAAGCTGACAATTTACAATCTATTAGGCCAGGAGATGGTACGGCTGATAGAAGGAGAGAGGAATGCAGGAACACATTCGGTGCAATGGAACGCATCGGATGCAAACGGAACAA
>Ga0137445_1000044_pt1 | contig 13665 bp, 9 predicted proteins | sample EasRivERMGT338_2_FD_104647 | JGI IMG/M metagenome (GOLD analysis project Ga0137445, IMG submission 104647) | Soil microbial communities from meander-bound floodplain in the East River, Colorado, USA - East River MetaG ERMGT338_2 | ecosystem: Environmental > Terrestrial > Soil > Floodplain ...
GTAGTCAGCTTTTTCATAATACTTTTTTCTTTGCTCAAGCAGAAGATTAATTCTTTCCATTATTTGTTCTTTCGTCGGTTCTTTATCACCATCCAATAATATATTCGGTCGATCTCTTTTGAATACCAGTCGTTTATACGCCATTTCAGGCGATGACTTCAGGTATATAAGGTATCCGGATGTTTTAATTATTTTATAATTAACAGGATCCGCAATCGTTCCTCCGCCAAGCGAGATAATTAATTTGTTCTTCTGGGACAATTCTTTTAATAAACTTGTCTCGATTTTTCGAAAGTATGGTTCGCCTAGTGTATTAAATATTTCTGTTACTTTTTTACCAGCAGTTTTTTCAATTTCCTTGTCCAAGTCATAATGATCCCATCCCAATGTATTGGCGAGAATTGGTCCAATGGTACTTTTGCCGGAGGCCATAAAGCCGGTCAGATAGTAAATATTCTTCATTATAGTTTTTATAATCAGATTATTAAAAATAGTAAAAGCTTAAGAATAATTTTAGTGCGAGGAGTGAAATTAACTGAGGAAAGAACAACGGAGAATCAAAAATGAAATGCAAACCCAAGGACAAACGTAATACCATTGACATCTATTTTTGTTTCAAACTCATCATCAGGTAATTGAATTACATTACCCTGGTAAATGATCTCTGTTTCTGTGTATTTGGTTGTAACGTTGTACTGTGGATTCCGGAATTTCATTTCGAATCTGAGTGAAATATTATCAAGAACCATATAATCCATCGAAGTGGAAACGTGAATCCCGATTGCAACCTGTCTGCTGGTTAAAGATAGTTCTGCATTGATAACTTTTCTTATGAATTCACCTCTGTAGTAGCCCAGACCACCTCCCATCAGGAAAATAAATTCCTCATTTGAAAATGGGAGAATGTAATATGCAGAAACCTCAATTGGTATAAAACTAAATCCATCCTCAACATCAATTGTTACAATCTGGCTGCCGATAAATACTGTAAGGTTCGGAGCAGATTCTGTTTTCCTGATATACTCAATATCAATACCTAACAGAACATCCTTAGCAAGCTGATAACGAAAATCTAATGCTGGGTTTATAATGTCTGAGAATTCATAGGACTTATTTCGAATCTCAACATCAGAAGAATTAGGATTAAGATATATCTCTGCAGAAGTTGTATAGACAAGGTTAAGGCTTACACCAAATTTGTTTTCATTAAACTGCGCATTTAAACTTGTGAATAAAAACAAACAAAGCAGCGGTATTTTAAACAGAAATTTCATAGGGCTGAAATATATTGTTCAACAATTACAAAGTAGAAATTGAACAATATTATTTAAAAAAGAAAACCCCCGATTAATACCATATCAAGTAAATTAACCGAGGATAAATATTTAAAAGCTAATGTTTAGTATCCGTAAAACAGATGGCGGTTATCAACAATTTCAGCTTTCTCTTTTAATTCATTCATCCACACACCTAAGAGCGAATTCTTTTTTTCCTGTAAAATAGAATTCTTAATCGTATTGGATTGTAAATTATATTGAGAGGAATCGAACGGCGTTATTTCTGTAACATAGATTACATAATATCCGCGCAAACCTTTCACCGGTTCAGATAGCTGATTTGGCTGCATTGAGAGAGCCGTTCTGATAAATGCATTATCACGTCCAACGTTTGGTATGCTTGTTTGAGTATTAAATTTTCCGGAAGAATTAATCTGGATCCTTGGATCAAACGTGTTGATTTTATTAATATCACCATTTATTTTTTTGATTAATTCGGTTGCATGGTTTTTAGCGCTTTCAAATCTCTTTTCTGTCAGTATTTTCTGCTCAAGCTCAATCTTTAATTCGTCAAGCGGTCTGTATCCTTCAGGATTAACTTCTGTGATTTTCGCAACAACGAAACCTGCAGACGCTTTGTGGACATCACTTATGTCGTTCAATCCATTTTCAAAAGCAAATTTTATTAATTGCGGATTTGCACCGATACCGGCAATAGAAGGACTTGTCTCTGTAAATGGCGTTGACTCCTGAATATTATACTTCATCAATTCTGCTTCTTTTTCGAAACCGTTTTGTTCTGCCAGATAAGAAAAATCATTTGCAGCATTATAAGTCTCATCTCTTGTTACAGCAGATTGCTTAATTGCGTTTATAATTCTTTCAACGACATATGATTTATCGGATTGTTCAGTTACTTTAATAATATGATACCCGAAAGATGTTTTAACCGGTTTTTGAACAACATTTAGTGGAGCTTTAAAGCAAGCTTCCTCAAATTCTTTAACCATCATACCTTTACCAAACCATCCAAGTTCACCACCGTTTTTACCGCTGCCGGGATCTTTGGAAAATTCAATTGCCATTGCTTTAAAGTCAGCCCCATTAATTAATTCCTGGTAAATTCTGTTTGCCTCCAGCAGATTTTTTGTGTCGTCTCCCTTATCATTAATTAATATATGGGAAGCATTTAATAATTTATCCGGCAGCTGAATTGATTTTACAAAGTGGTAAAGTGTGAAGCCTTCCGGCGAAGGAAAAGGTCCAAATACATTACCGGGTTGGGCATTTCTGATCGCTTTAACTGTTTCAGGTGATAATTCACTTATCTTTAACGTATCCAGCGAGTAAGGATTTTCAGAATATATTTCAACAAATGATTTAAATTCGGATGTGTCTGCTGAAATGATTTCTTTCACACTTTCAAGGTTTTTTCTTACAAGGTTTGAATCATCTAACGATGGTTGATTCCGGAAAATCACAAATTTTACTTTTCTTGTTGCATTTTGCTTGTAATCTTCTTTATTATCATTATAATAATTACTCAGCTCATCTTCGGAAACCTTAAACAGAGTGTCGGGAAATAAACTTAAATCGAAGAGTGCATAAAGTGAATTTGCAAAGATATTCTGATCTTTAAACTTTCTTAAAATTTCATTTTCACCAACCGTAATTGAAGCAAGCAGATAATTCTGAAGTTTCTCGTTCAGCCAAGTTTGCCTAACATATTCTTCAGCCTGCAATAATATTTGTTCATTTTCAGGATTGAATATTGCTTCTTCATACATAGCCCTATTAAAATTACCAAGAGAGTCAATAAAATTTTGTTTAAGAAACGGCGGAGGGTCTTCACCTAAAATAACATCAGTTATTTCCTGGTTGGAAACTGTAATTCCGAGTCTTTCGATTTCCTGCATAAGTAAAGTTTGAGTTATTAAAGCATCCCAAACCTGATCTCTGAATTGATCCCATTGTTCTTCTGGAATATCCTCTCCAGTTTGTTGTTTTGTATTCTCTCTTTGTCTTTCCATTGCTGCCTGGAAATCCGGGTATGAAATACTGATCCCGTTCACTGATCCAACATCATTGGACCTGCCGCCAAGAGCTTCGAGTACGTTCGAATCTGAAATTACCATAAACAACACAAACAGAGCTCCGACAGTAATTATGAAAGCAGGTGCTAAACTTCTCATTTTGGCCATCATGCCCATACTAGTAAAATCTCCGGATTTTGATTAAAAATTAAGAGTATTAACATAGATACAGGGAGGTTAATAATCAATGAAATTTTATACAGATTACTCTAACCAACTTTCTTCTTAAGTCAATTATATCTCAAAAATAAAAGCTTCATTTTCAGGAAAATTATTCTTAATCAAAACTGATTTTAATGAAAGTTGACTTTCAGAATATACAGGTATATTTTACATTTCAATTATTTCTGTGAGAGGGTTTTTCTTAAATTGGAAAATATTCAATTCCTTAAAAGTGTACCGATTTTTTCAGAACTGGATGATGCAAGCCTTGAAAAAGTCTCGAAGCTTGGAACTGTTCAATCATTTGTTAAAGATGCTGTTATTCTTTCAGAGCAGGAAGCCGGATCAGCACTATTTGTGATTGTTTCGGGCAAAGTCAAAATCTCACGAGTAAGTAATGACAACCTTGATAAGGAAGTAATTCTATCCTTATTAAATCCATCTGATTTTTTTGGCGAAATGGCTTTACTAGACGGATTGAAAAGATCAGCAACAGTTACGGCAATGGAAGAATCAAAAGTTTTTATTATTCAGCGGAATGATTTCTTAGACCTTTTAAAAACCCATCCTGAAGTTTCCATTTCATTACTGCAGGAGTTAACGCAGCGCCTCAGAGCAGCTGGAATGAAAATAAAAGCCCTATCATTGAAAGATGCCGAAGGAAAAGTTGCGACTGTGCTTCTTCAATTAGCTGATGATATTGGAAAAATTAAACAAGGTGTGGTGGAAATTGAGAAACTTCCTTATCAGCACGAATTAGCAAATATGGCCGGGACTTCCCGTGAGACAATTTCAAGAACACTTCACTCTTTTGCAAAAAAAGGATTAGTTGAACTCGAAGGTTCAAAGCTTAGAATTATCAGTTATGAAAAATTTAAAGAGCTCTACAATTAACTGATAATTTTATATGAAACTGAAAACTGATCTTCACACTCATACAACTTATTCAGATGGTTTTTTCTCTCCAACCGAGCTTATAGAATTAGCTTATAAATCAGGCATCGAATTACTTAGCATTACCGATCACGATAATGTAAATGGAATTGAAGAAGCAGAGAAAGCTGCATCCCAGTACGGGATTGAAATAATCCCGGGGGTTGAAATAAGTACTGATATCAGAAACACCGAGATTCATATACTAGGATATTTTATCGATCCTGCAAAAGCCGAGCTTGAGCATTACTTAAGCTTCTTCCGCGATGAAAGGCACAAAAGAGCAAAAAGAATTGTTGAAAAACTGAATATACTGGGTTTGGAAATTTCTATCGGCGATGTATTAAAGCATGTGAAAAAAGGTACGATTGGAAGACCTCACATCGCACAGGCACTTCTCGAGAACAAACAGGTGAATACTTATTATGAGGCTTTCAATAAATACTTAGGGAATAATGCACCGGCTTATGAAAAAAAAGTTCATCTTTCTCCACAAAGTGCATTTAAAATCATCAGCGATGCCGGCGGATTGTCTTTTATCGCTCATCCGGGGAACATGCCGGAAATATTGATAAAAGAACTGATAGAGGATGGTGTTGATGGAATTGAGGTGATTCATCCTTCTCACTCATCTGATAGAACAAAATTTTACCGGGGAATAGTAAATCAATATTACCTGCTTGAATCAGGTGGTTCAGATTTTCACGGCGGAAAAAGAGAAGATGAAAAAAATTTCGGGAAGATTTTTACGAAGTCTAAAGTTGTTTATGAAATGCGAACACGGCTTGTCCGCAATAGCGCCTGAACTACTGATGTAAGTACCAATTTTTTATGCTTTGTTCCCAGCCATTTTTTAATAAATTCCACTTGCAAAGTTGTTTTTTTTCTAAACAGCCATCATTTAAGTACGAATAGTAAATTTCTACAGTTTTATAAAAAAGGATTAGTGTAATGAAAATTCGTAGGATAATACTATTCGTACTGGCTGCTGCCCTCAATTTCTACCCTCAAATGTTTACTAACTGGAAAAATTATACCGATATGAAGAATGTCAGTGATCTTAGCACTTATAGTGCAGGAGTATGGGCTGCAACCGGAGGCGGCGTCTTTCATTATTCTGGTTTAGATGACAGCTTCACGACTTTGAATAAAGCTGATGGACTTGAAGGAATTGCAGTCACTTCTGTTGTAATAGATCAGAATGGGAAGATTTGGTTCGGAAGCCAGGATGGGATAATAGATGTTTATGATACTGAAGAAAAAGAGTTTAAAGTAATTCTGGATATATTTAATTCCAGCCAGATAAATAAAAAAATTAACGATCTAAATTACACGGGTGACACAATTATTGTATCAACAGATTTCGGTATATCTCTGATCGATAATGCAAGTTATCTTTTTTTCGATACTTTTTTCAAATTCGGAAATTTTCCGAGCAACACGAAAGTAAACAGTTCAGCTAAACTGGGATTGATGTATGCGTGCACAGATGCAGGACTTGCTGTTCAAAAACAGGGTGCACAAAATTTATCTGCGCCGGAATCCTGGAATGTTTACACTATTGCTGATGGATTGCCTTCCAATAAAACTTTTGAAGCTGGAATCTACAATAGCAGTATCATCGTAAGCACAGATAAAGGATTTGCAGTTCAGCAGGATACCGCATGGATACCGTTTATTTCAGAACTTAATCAAAAAGTAATTAATGATTTTCAGATCAATAGTGACACGATTATTATATTATCTGAAAATAAAATTTATCGATATCTAAACAGCCAACTAACTGAAATAGATTCAAGTAATTCAAACGCAGTCAAGCTTTCTTTCACTAATGGATTTGGAATTGCTGTTGCAACTAACGGTGGAGTTTTAAGAATTCCTGATGCAGGTACTGTTTCCATTCTTATTCCTAATGGACCAGCGGCAAATCAATTTCCAAGTATGTCGGTTGATCAAAGCGGTGTATTGTATAGTGCAAGTGGAAAAGATAATCTTGGAGCAGGTTTTTATACCTATGACAAATCGATCTGGAGAAATTTTAATACAGGAAATACACCATCGCTCCCAACAAATGATATATATTATTCATCATCACTTCCGGGGAATACAAATTACCTTGGAACCTGGGGGAGCGGATTTATCAAAGTTATTGATAATCAAATTACTCACTTTAACAGAAGTAACACAGGAATGCAGGGAATTCCTAATTCACCTGAATTCCTTGTGATTACAGGATTTGCAAGAGATTCACAGGGAAACACCTGGGTTCTTAATTACTGGGCGGGAGATAGAAATACTTTAAGTTTAACAACTCCTGATAATGTATGGTATCATTTTATTGTACCTGCAGAACCTAGTATAAGTTTGCAGGGAAAATATAATCTTGCCATAGATCAGTATGATACTAAATGGTATTACCTGAGCAGCACTTCAACTGCAGGGCTATATTATTTCAATGAGAATAAGACTTTTGAAAATCCTGCCGATGATAAATCTGATTACATCTCGACCATTGATGGACTGAACAGCAACACCATCAGAAGTATAGTTGTTGACAGGAGAGGAGAGGTTTGGGTTGGAACAAGCATCGGCGTTAACGTAATTTCAAATACAAGCACAATACCAAGCTCTTCAAATCCCCAGCTTAGAATTTCATCTGTGTTTGCAGTAAGACAACAATCCGTGAACGCAATTGCTGTTGATCCGCTTAACCAAAAATGGATCGGAACAAGCGAAGGATTATTGCTTTTAAATAGTGATGGCTCAAGATTACTTGCTGCTCTTAATTCTGATAACAGTCCTTTGCTTTCAGATCAGATACAAAGCATTGCAATCGACGAGAATTCAGGAATCATTTATATAGGTACTGATGAAGGATTAACTTCTTTTGAAACACCATACATAAAACCGCTTGAAAATTTTGAGGAACTTTTTGTTTATCCAAATCCGTTTTATTTAAAAGATAATTCCAAACTTCTGACAATCGACGGCTTGATAAAAGATACAGAAATAAAAATATTATCTCTGAGCGGGAAACTTATCAGCGAATTTTCATCGCCGGGAGGAAGAACCGCTTACTGGGATGGAACAGATTCACATGGAAACATCGTAGGAACCGGAATTTATCTTATAGTAGCTTTTGACCAGGAGGGAAACAGTGTCATTACCGGTAAAGTTGCAGTGGTGAGAGAATAATTTTATTATCTGAAAAAAATAATTACCCCTTCCTTAAATGATTGACCTTCTTAAAATTTCATTACAGTTCAGCGGAAAATACCTTTTCTCCGATGTTAACCTCAAAATTAATTCAGGCGACAGGTTTGCTTTAGTCGGCTCTAATGGCAGCGGAAAATCATCTCTGCTTAAAATGATCAGCGGCTCTCTTGAACCTGAATCAGGAAAAATTCAGAGACAGAAAAGAATTTCAATTGGTTATTTGCCTCAGGAAAATGTTGTACACACAGGTAAATCTCTTATCAATGAAGCTTCATCGGCATTGGAAGATATCCAGTATTTGTTATCCAAACAGCACGAGATAACAGAAAATCTTTCTTCAAAAGAAATTACAGAAGAGGAACAAAATGATCTTGTTCATCAATTGGCAGATGTGCATGAAAAACTGGATGCACTGGAAACCTTCAGCGCAAACAGCCGTGTTGAAAAAGTATTAATGGGATTGGGATTTGAGGAATCTGATTTTGAAAGATTGACTGATGAATTTTCCGGCGGCTGGCAAATGAGGATTGCACTTGCAAAACTTCTTCTTGCACAAAATGATATACTCTTATTTGATGAGCCGACAAATCATCTTGATCTCGATTCAATGGAATGGCTGATTGATTTTATCAAAAAGTATAAAGGAGCTTTTGTAATTGTTTCGCACGACAGGCATTTCATTAATCAGACAACCGAAAGAACAATAGAATTATTTAACGGCAAGCTGAATATCTATAACGGCAAATATGAAAAATTTCTCGGTTATAAAGAAGAAAGAGATTCATTATTAATTCATCAGCAGGTACAGCAGCAGAAAAAAATAAAAGAGACTGAAAAGTTTATTGAAAGATTCCGTTATAAAGCTACCAAAGCAAAGCAGGTGCAAAGCAGGATAAAGCAGCTTGATAAAATTGAATTGATCGAAACTCCTGATGATGAATCGAAAGTATCCATCAATTTTCCCGAACCACCGAAAAGCGGAATACTTAATATCGAGCTGAATGAAGTTAGCAAATCTTATGATTCAAAATTGGTCTTGCAGAGTATTGATTTCAGAGTTAACCGCGGAGATAAAATCGCCTTCGTTGGTCCGAATGGTGCAGGGAAAACGACCCTGGGGAAAATCATTGCCGGCAAACTCGATTTCAATTCGGGGGAAAGAACCACCGGTCATAATACAATCATCAGTTATTATTCACAGGACGTTGCTGATGGCCTTGACTCGTCGCTAAATATTCTGGAATCAGTTGAAGGTATCAGCAAGGAAAAAACTCCGGCTCAATTACGTTCTGTTCTTGGTTCTTTTTTATTTTCAGGAGATGATGTTTTTAAGAAAGTCGGTGTGCTTTCCGGCGGTGAGAAAAGCAGGCTTGCACTTGCAAAAATTCTGCTTACAAAAGCCAATTTTATAATCCTCGATGAACCAACAAACCATCTTGACTTCGCATCGAAGAAGGTATTACAATCTGCTTTAGTCAATTTCAAAGGATCTTTGATTCTTGTTTCGCACGATATCGAATTCCTCAAACCGATTGTTAATAAAGTAGTTGATGTTAGAAAAGGAAAAATAAAAATCTACGAAGATGGGATTGAATATTATTTATACAAACGGGGACTGATTGAACAAACTGATTTGCAAAAAGAAAATTCTGTCATTGAAAATAATATTTCAAAAAAAGATAGGAAAAGAGTCGAGGCAGAACAGAGAAATAAAAAATATGCATTGACAAAAGATTTGAAGAAACAGATTTCAGTTCTTGAAAAAACAATTGAAAAGCTGGAATTAAGATCTAGTGAACTTGAAAGGTTGTTGGCTGAACCGGATACTTACAACAATCCTCAAAAAATTAAATATGCTAATGCTGAATTTTTAAATATTAAGGATGAGTTGAACAGGAATCAGAAGAAGTGGGAGCAATTCGCTGCTGAAATTGAAAGAATAGAAAATCAATTCAGCTAAACCCTCACTCCCAAAAACTCTTCTGCGAGTTTAATCCCACCGTAAACTGCAGCATCATCAGCGAGTTTGCTGGCAACTATTTTCAAACCTTTGGCAGAATCGTTAAGCACGTGAGATTTAAATGCAGATTTTATTTCGGGCATCATAAAATTTCCTGCAGCTTCAATTAATCCGCCTCCTAAAACTATCATATCAAGATTTAATAAATTGGTTATGCTTGCTAATACTCTTCCAATAACAATACATCCTTCTTTGATACGGGCAATCACAACTTCATCTCCCGACCTGACAGCTGAAGCAAGCGATCCACTTTTTATTCTTTCACCGGAATTTACCAGTCCTGAAAGCTGACTTGGTTTACCTGATTTTATATCTTCAATAATTTTATTCACTATCGCTGTTCTGCTTGCAACTGCTTCGAAGCATCCGTTTCTTCCACATCCGCATTTAGGTCCGTTAAGCTCAACCAGCATATGACCGATTTCTCCGGCAACATAGTTTGAACCGCGATATAGTTTTCCGTTAATTATTAATCCTCCGCCGATTCCTGTCCCGACAAACACAGCGAGCAAATTATTTGCTTTTTTTCCAACACCGAAATTCTTTATCCCCAATGCACCAAGGTTTACATCGTTTTCAATTAAAACAGGATAAGGAATTTTACTCTCAAGAATTTTTTTTATGTTAAAATTTTTTAAACCCAGATTTGGTGCAAGTCCAATCACTCCAGTAATAGGATTTATCGTTCCCGGAACACCAAGACAAACAGCTTTGATCTTATTTTTATTTATGTGTACTGCTTCAATCAGTTCAAATACAACTTCTGATAGCTGATGAATGTATTTTTTTCGTGAAGCTTTTGGATCAGTTGGTTTTTTTACGCGGGCGATTATTCCCTCTTTAGAATTTACAACACAGCCGAGAACTTTTGTCCCGCCCATATCTATGCTTATTACTGAATTACTGTGCATCTGGGAATAATCCTAATTTGATTTTGATAAACTAAAGAGAAATGAGTTTTTATCAAAAGGATGTTTGATGAATAGAATATTGTATTTAATTGAGGGGCTGTCATTCCGAATTTATTTCGGAATCTGAATTTGAATTAAATTAGAACCTGAAACCTGCCGGCAGGCAGGCAGGCAAGTTCAGGTTGACAGGGTTATAATTTTCGAATGAAATCACTTCCGTTTCAGCTAAAAATAATTTCTTATTTTTGAATAATGAAAATCCAGAATAAACCTAAAAAACGTTTCGGACAAAACTTTCTTCAGGATGAAAACATCCTGAATAAGATTGTTAAGGAAATCAATCCTCAGCCCGATGATTTGATAATTGAAATAGGTCCTGGATATGGTGTACTTACTCAAAAATTATTTTTAGCAAACCAAAATCTAATTGCAGTAGAAATTGATAAAGAACTAGCGAGTAAACTAAAGATGACAATTTCAGAATTGAATCTGATCAATGAGGACTTTTTAGACACAGATATAACGAAGCTATCAACGAAAGGAAAGAAATTACGAATCGTCGGGAATATTCCTTACAACATCACATCGTCCATTCTCTTTAAGCTGATTGAGAATAATGAATTAATTGATGATGCTGTTTTTATGGTTCAGTATGAAGTTGCAAAAAGGATGACTTCGAACAGAGGTACAAAAGATTACGGCATACTTGCTGTGTTACTAAAATATTTTACGGACACAAAACTTTGTTTTAAAATTTCTCCAAACGTTTTCTTCCCAAAACCGAAAGTATATTCCGCATTAGTTCATATTTATTTTAATGAGCTTAAAGTATCAAAAGAGTTTCAGCAAACTTTTATTCAAATTGTCAAAGCTGCATTTGGTAACAGACGAAAAACTCTTAAGAATTCTTTCAGCCACAGTATATTTGCCGTAAATAATTTTTCTGAATCAGGAATTGATCTTTCAAAAAGAGCCGAAGAACTTGAAGTGAAAGACTTCATTGAACTTACAAGATTTGTACTTAATGAGTCCGATAAACACAAAGAGAGGTAACTATATCCGAACCTATTCATGCATCCAAGCAACCATGCTTCCATACACTATTCCGGTTTGTATACCTTTGCATGAATGCATGATTGCATGATAGTTTAAGACAAGAATTGGTTTAATATATGACAGACAAGCGAACTAAAGTAAAAAGAATTTTTGACGACATAGCTTTCCGTTATGATTTCCTGAATCATTTACTAAGTTTTGGAATTGATCATTACTGGAGAAGTAAAGCTTTAAAACTCAGCAAAGTAAATTCGAATTCAGTTTTACTTGATGTTGCCTGCGGAACAGGTGATTTTGCAATCGAAGCAAAGAAACAAAATGTACAAAAAATTTATGGTGCTGATTTTTCTCACAACATGTTAAAACTGTTTAAAGAGAAAAGTGAGTGGATAAAAGGCTACTCAGTACAAATGACTGCAGAGCAAATGCCTTTTAAAGACGGTTCGTTCTCAAATATAGTTGTTGCGTTCGGTGTGAGGAATTTTTATGACCTTGGTGAAGGTTTCAATTCATTTTATCGCGTACTTTCTGAAAACGGGAAAGCAACAATTCTTGAATTTCAAATGCCTTCGAATAAAATTTTCAGATCACTTTATAAATTTTATTTCAAAAAAATTCTTCCGATCATCGGGGGATTAATTTCAAAAGATAAAGAAGCTTACAAATATCTTCCCGAATCAGTAGAGGAATTTGATGAGAAAATTAATTTGAAAGAACTTTTAAAGTCAGCAGGATTTAAAAAGATTGAATCTCACTCACTCACATTCGGGATTGTGAAAGTTTTTATTGCAGAAAAGTAGTTATTGGGATATTCTAATAATTATATTGGACAATGATTTAATATTCATAAACCTTATTGATTTACCACAAACCTCAGTAACCTAACGAAGAAAATAACGATTAACCTTATTACCTTATCTCTTAATCGTTTTCTGATATAACTTCATAAACGAATCATACTCTTCTTTTAAAGTCACCTTGTGGTGATGAAATGGTTGATTGAGTATATACTTGCATACTTTTTCTATTCTTTTCGTTAATATAAGGCGTTCGGATTGAAGTTATGAAAATAAAATGGGTATAAAGGTTGTTGTATTCTATTTTCATACTCTAATCATTAATAAGGTAATAAGGTTTTCACTTTTTTTGTTTGGTTTGTTACTAAGGTTAGAAACAATTCAATTAGATCTCAATTTTCTCATAGGGTATCTAAATGCAAAAAATAAAGTTATTATTTTCTGAGGTAACTATTTGATCTCGTAATCAACAATCTGCTGTGAAATTGTTTTTGTCGAATCATCAAAATTAATTTCACCGCCGAGCAAAGCACCTAACACAACACTGTTCCCTTCCATCTTCACAACACCAACATTTTCTAAAAACCAGGCATAAGCAGTAAGTCTTTGTTGTGGTAGAGTAATATCCTGAATAAATTTTAGCTCGAACTGAACCTTTACCGCAGTAACATCAACGGCACCGCTTACCAAATCTAACTGAAGAATTTCTGAATTCTTAAACCTTCCGGTGATATCAAGGGCAGTAAAAGTTATTCCGGATTCTAGCCTTACAGTTACTCTGTAAACCGGCCAGTTGCTTCCGTCGGCAAGTGGAATTAAAATATACCTGAACTCAGTTTGTAACGTTACAAATGGTTTTAACGAATCGGGAATTAAAGTCATCACTTCACTCGTATCTACAAAATAATATACACCTGAAATAGTTTTTCTAAAAAATGATTCACTAGCAGTAAAATCAGTTCCTAAAGTAACCGAGTCAATCTGTCTTGAGTAAGTGATTGAATTTAATGTTGCCGTTCCATTGTAAATTGTATTCAGGAATCCAGTGTGAAGAACACCTGTTGAATCTGATTCAGTCAGTTCATACTTGTAATTAGTTCCTTCGACGATTGGAAAATAATTAACCGGTATTTCGTCTTGCGGACCTGATGAGTTATCTTCAGAACAACCAGTAATCGACAAGAAAATCATCATTGAAAA
>Ga0137445_1000045_pt1 | contig 13405 bp, 10 predicted proteins | sample EasRivERMGT338_2_FD_104647 | JGI IMG/M metagenome (GOLD analysis project Ga0137445, IMG submission 104647) | Soil microbial communities from meander-bound floodplain in the East River, Colorado, USA - East River MetaG ERMGT338_2 | ecosystem: Environmental > Terrestrial > Soil > Floodplain ...
GAATTACTCCGAGAGTTGAGTGTGGCCACAGACATTAAATCAGTAAAAGACTTAATTGGACAAGACCAGCCCGATTTAGCATTTATTGTTTCTATTCTAGTAAGTGCGGGGTGGAATCTTAACGATGATATATTTACGGCATCAGAATTATGGAAGGCTAGATATACGCCCAAACATAAACCAATAAACGATGAACATAACGATGCTGTAATACTAGGGCATATTATAGATAGTAAAGCTGTCGATAAAGCAGGCGAAGAAATTATTTTAACTGGCGATAATGTTATTCCAGAAGAATTTGACCTAGAAGTTGCAGGGGTTTTATACAAAGCATTACCATCTATAAAAGAAAAAATAGATATTCTTATAGAAAATGCTAATAAAGGCGAATTATTTGTTTCTATGGAATGCTGGTTCGATGATTTAGCATATGGTATAAAAGATTCATCTACCGGAAAAACCGTTGTCGTTGATAGAAAAGAAGATACGGCATTTCTCACGAAACATTTGAAAGTATATGGTGGAACTGGTGAATATAAGGGGCATAAAATAGGAAGGGTTCTTAAGAATATTGTTTTTGGTGGACAAGGATTGGTAAAAAATCCTGCTAATCCTGAATCTGTAATTAAAATTGCTGCTAACTTAAAAGGGGGTGTAGAAAAAATGGATGAAGAAATGAAGAAAAAGCTTGATGAAGCACTGGCTGGCATAGTTTTTAGAGATAAAGAACTTGAGTCTCTTAAATTACAAAATGCTACCCTAGAAACAAAGATTAAGGAAGGTGATCAGAAAATCGCAGAAATGACCGAAGTACTTGCAAAGTCTACGGCTGCACTTAATGATGCCGCAGAAAGTATTAAGAAATTAGAAACAGAAAAAGTTGATCTTTCTAAGAAACTTGATGAAGTTACTGCTAGTGCTACTAAAGCTAATGATGAGCTTAATGGTATTCGAAAGGCATCTGTGACGAAAGAGCGATTTGAAAAACTTTCTAAACTGAAAGCCATAGAGGACAAAGACAAAGAAAATACCATGAAAGAAATAGCTGAAATGTCTGATGACACTTTTAATACGGTTCTCAAATATGCGAGCATCAATCCAGTTAAGGTTGATGAGTCCCAGGCTTCTCTCGATAATGTTGAAACCAAAGAAGATGATCCAGAATTTCAGGGTGGAACAGATGACGTAGAAGATACATTTGCAAAAGTAGCTAGTGCTACTGCAAAATGTTTACTTGGTAAAACAGATAAAGAAGGGGGTGAATAATAATGTCTCTTAGACCAGATCGTGACATCGCAGAAGTAACTGATATTTCTCAGTTTTGGAGTGAGGTGGTCGCACAGGCTACCGCAGAAGAAGGTGGAATTGCTTGTGTAGAAACAACGGGATCGGGGGTTGCATTAGACGATACAACAAATGTTGTTCAATATGCCGCTAGTTCTTCCGGCTCTATCCCTATGGGTGTTTTGCTCCACCCTGTTAATCCTCCAATGAGTACTACACGAGATTTCAAGAATTTTGCTAATCTCGAAACTCGTCCTGGCGAAAAGGTTTGTTTGCTTCGCAAGGGATGGTTTGTGACCGACATGATAATTGGAACTCCTGTTGTCGGTGGTGGCGCATATGTTGGTGCAAGTGGTAATTTTGCTGTAGCCTCAGGTACAGCTTCCGCTCGCGTTGGAAGATTTGAAACTACGGTTGATGCCGATGGTTTTGCTAAAATTTACATTGATATTTAAGAAAAGGGGGTGAAATAGAATGAAGCCAAAAAATAAACCACAAAAACCGACTCAGGCGATGATAGATCTTCTAAGAGCTACTGCGAGTTCGGACACTGCTATTGCCAATAAGTCAATGCAGGCATTAGCTGCGGCCCTACAGGAACCGCTTCGTGAAGGATTACTGAACGGAGATATCCTAGACAATATCTTTTCTGTAGAACAGCTACAACCAGGTGCTACTGCTGAATACTCCCTAGACTTGTATCAGCAACACATGGATGGACAATATACTGCCTATCAAATTCCAAGCGAAGGCGCTATTCCTACGCGGACTGTATCGTCTGATAGTGTTACTATTCAAACATATACAATCGCAAACGGAATTGACTGGCTCCTAAAATATGCAAGGGATGCAAGGTGGGATGTTGTTTCTCGTGTTATGGAGGTATTCAATGCCGGGTTTGTTCGTAAAATCAATACCGATGGCTGGCACGCACTAATTGGTGCTGCGGCTGGACGAACAGATTATCTCGGTGGTGCTCCAATGATTTTTGATAGTGCTGCTTCTGTTGGGCAATTTACCAAACGATTAGTCAGTTTGATGAAGACCTCAATGGCAAGACTATCTGGTGGGAATAGTACAAGCGCAAATCGTGGTCGTTTAACCGATATCTATATGAGCCTAGAAGCACTAGAAGATATTCGTAATTGGACAACCGCAGATGATGGGGTGGATGACTTTACCCTACGAGATATATTCCTCGCACAAGATACCGGTGGAGTATTCGCAAGTATCTATGGGGTTGCACTGCATCCTCTATACGAGCTTGGTGTTGGACAAGAATTCCAGAATTTCTTCGATACACTGGGCGTGAGCATGGGTACGAGCGACGAGGAGATCGTAGTTGGACTAGATCTTACCAAGAACGATTCCTTCGTCATGCCTGTTCGTGAACCACTACAGGTATTTGATGATCCGACACTTCACCGCAGGCAGCGTCAAGGCGTGTATGGGTGGACAGAATTCGGCGTAGCGGTCCTTGACCCACGCAGAGTTATTCTGGGATCGCTCTAAGGTATTGTAAAATAAGGACTTATGAACGGGACGTTAATTCGTCCCGTTCTTTTTTTATCAAAAAACGCAATTTTTAAATTTCTAACAAAATTTCCCGTATAGTCCGAACCTTTGTCGTCCATGTTGCGCGTATATTGGTATGATAAAAATAAATTTGGATTTAGATAAACTAAAACAAGAAATTTAAGCATAAGGCTTCTTGCCATATAATTAAAGGTATTGACAAATCAGAAAGACAACTAGCTGAAGAAAATCACTTAATAAAAATCCCCTCCCGTCAAAATATCGCTATATTTATCCTCTCTAATTAAATTGTGTATAAATACCTGAAAGGTGTTTATGCTCAATACGGATATAGTCTGTCTGTATAAAAATGGCAAAAGCTGCCGAGATATATCTTTACTTGATGGAAGAAGTGAAAGTACAATATATAAAATATTGCTCGACAACCAGGTGTTGCTAAGAAATAAGTCTGAGGCCAATAAAATCGTATCCGATGAGAAATTGATTAAATTATACAATCTAGGGCTTTCATTCTCGCAAATAGGGCAAATTTGCATGATAGATCCAAGTACGGTGGCGAAACGATTTAAGACACTCAACTACACTTCTCGGTCAAGCATACTTGCCAAATCAATTAAATATACTAATGAAGAATTTAAACGATTTTTTATGAATCATAACTTTATAGAACTAATCAGAGGAAATTAGATCATGGCTTTAACTTTTGGTTCACAGTTTGATTTTGGCGCAGCTAGTGGGACTAAAGATTTAGCCATAACCTGGCTCGATAGTACCCATGTCGTGGTTTGTTATAAAGATGAAAGCAATAGCAACCATGGCGTTGCTAAATTAGGTATAGTTACTGGCACAGATGTCGAATGGGGTAGCGGATACGAATTTCAATCTGTTGATGGAATTGGAACAGCATTTCTTATTGACAATCCAAATTATAGAACCGGAATTTCAGTAGAAGCATTGGATTCTTCCAGATTTATTATTTGCTGGGTAGATATAAGTGCTGGTAATAATGGACAATCTGTTGTTGGTACTGTTAGCGGCACAACAATTACCTATGGATCAACTGCACAGGTTGTTGCGGCTAGACCAGAACATAATGATCTTATAAAAATTGATACTGACAAAGTTATTGTTTCCTATAGGGGTCCGAGTAATGTCGATAATATAGGCCAATGTAAAGTAGGAACAATAACTGGAGATTCTATTTCATGGGGAACCGCAGCCTCTTTACCCATTACTGGCGTTTTAGGCCATTATTTTACTTCTTTGACAAAAATAGATTCGACTACATTCGCCGTAGCATATAGAGATGCGAACGATTCAAATCACGGCAAGTGCGTTATTGGTACGGCCAGTGGAACCACAATAACATACGGAAATGAATCCGTATTTTCTAATGATGATGGTGGTTTATATGGAATAAATATTGGCTTATTAGATTCAACGCATTTAATTATTACGTATCAGGGCGAAGATATAATAAACACAGAAAGAGGATATTCTAATATTGGGACCATTTCTGGAACCGATATTTCATGGGGAAGCCAATTTGCGTTTAATTCTGGAACTATACCAAGATATGCCTGGTCAGATGTTATAGATAGCACGCATTTTGTTGTGCTTTATACTGACAATGGAAATTCCAATCATGGGACCGCCAAGGTTGGTACTATAAATGGATCTGATATAACATACGATACAGAAGTTGAATTTTTATCAGTAGATGGGGCAAAGGGTAATCAAATAAAATCACTTGATGGGGCAACATTTATAGTTGGATATATTGACACAAACGATTCTAGTAAAGGTTCTGTACAAATTGGAACCCTATCATTTGGTACACAAATTACTGCTTCTGGTGATTTATTTATTGATGCATTTGATTCTATCAGCGACAATGTAGAAACTTTTATTCATGGTCTTGAATTATTTAATGGTATGAATGATTTATTTATCCACGGACATATATTTATATCAGGAAATTTATCTTTATCTAACTTGTACATTCCAGGTCAAGTAGAAACAGATAGATTAGAATTATTTATTAAGGTTCCAGAACCCATTATTAATTCTTTTAATTTATATATTAATTCTCATACCATAATAGCTAGTGGAATAGATTTGTTTGCGCACGGTTTAGATACAATAAATAATTTTGCCAATCTAGTAATTATTGGTCCATTACAGATAATAAATGACATGGATCTTTCTATTCGTGGAACCGTATCGGGTCTTCCGCCAACAGAAACAGGTGATGATGATTTTGGATTATCGTTGGATCAATTATTCAAAAATGGAGACTACAATCCACAAATTATTGGTCGGTTTACGACCGACCCAAATACAGTAACAATAGAGATATGGGATGTGATGGACGGAGCAAATGCACAACTTATTTTGTCAAGCAATGGTTGTTACCAAATTGGAGATACTGGACGATGGGCTTTTTCAACGGCCAACTTGCCATCTTTGCCGAATATTGTTAATCAATACGTATACAGAATGACGGGGGATACGACAGAAACATTTGATGGTAAGTTTATATTAAAATCGCAAAAAGTAAATGTTAATAAGGTTCCAAGAAACAATAATCATATTAAGAAAATATAATGAGTATAACATGGTACGTAGATAAGATTAGCGGATCGGCCACGAATAGTGGATCATCAGAAGGATTTCCAAAAGCTTCTGGGTCGCAAGCGATATATACAAGTGGGGACACAACAATAGATCTTTCTACGGATAACCCAGATCTATCACTTATCACTCCAAGTGGAGATACAATTTATCTACAAAGCGCCACTGGAGGATTATGGGATTCCATTACAATATTTGCAATTATTGCTATCGATGATGTTTTAAAAACTATAACAATAAGTTCTGCCCCAACAAATACTAATACTGGGAAAAGTTGGACCATAGGTGGGGCATTTTCTACAATGCAAAGAGCAGTTGATTCTCACGTAGCTGCCGCCAAAGAAAATACATGCATAAAGTCATCTGCTGTTTATACTGAAGCCGTTATAAGTGATCATGTACTTGGGGACAGTAATGTATTTGTTATATGGGAAGGATACAACATAACTCCTGGAGATGGCGGAATAGTAGAAATTGATGGCCAAGATATTCGGGCTATAGGTATTGATTTTCCAACAAAACATGTTGTAATTAAAAATTTTCATGTTCATAATCATACAAGTCATGGAATAAACACAGGAGACCATGGCAGGATAATAAATTGTGAAACTGATCACAATGGAAATAATGGAATACAATGTACTCATGGAGGAATTTTTCTTAAATGCTATTCACATGAAAATACAAACTTTGGATTATTATCGGCACAAGGGCAGGCTATTGTGCTTTGTTGCGTACTTAATGATAATTCCGGACTTTATGGTCTAGCATGCGCCGGTGGTGTTGTATGGAAGACAATAGCCAATGGCAATGCAGGTGTAGGTTTATCGATAGAGGGGGAAACAGGAATATTAGGAGTTGTCTTGGACAGTTTTATAGATGGCAAGTATCAAAATACAATTGCGGGAATTGAATTCCTTGGATATATGGAGGGTGCTGTTGTAATAAATACCCTTATATATAATTGTGTATCAGGGATTAAAGGGGTTGAGGGGGTTGGATTTCCACCAAATGTATTTTCTTACAATAACCTCGTGAATGGAAACACAATTCCGTATACTAATTTCGGAACAACTAGTGGAGAAGTAACATCTGCCCCATTATTTGTCAATGAGGGAATAGATTATACACCTGCAAGTGGATCTCCTGCAATTGAAGCCGGGATAGATCAGGTTGATTTTGGTATAATGGCGATGGTAGGGAACAGATCTTCTATAGGTGGGATAGAGCCAGTTTCTACTATTAATCCTGATTATCCATCCATTGGAGATGTTAGATACGGGATATTATTTGATTCAAATTCGCAAAGTGGAACATTGGTTCTTCCATCGCCGAATAATGTACGTGAAGGTATTGGTTTTGGATCACCATAATGTCTGAATTTAGTGGAACAATTGTTTTACCTTTGGAGTCTGATGTTAGAAGTGGTGTAATGTATGGTGCAAATGGTACAGAATTTACAGGAACTTTTGTTGGTACAAATACTGTAACAATTTTAGGTGGAGGTGGTGGTATGTTAATGGAATATAATTATTCATTAGATGAGCCAGTCAGTATTATTGGGGACTTTGATACTGGAAGAACTGTGACGATAGAACTGTGGATAGATGGAATACCACAGATGATTACTTCAAATGTATGTAATGAGGTAAATGGGACAGGAAAATATACTTGGAGCACGGCCAATATTCCATCTTTGGCCCATGGGAATGTTCAGATGCATTTTCGTATGACCGATGACTTAGATAACACACAAGAAGGAGACTTTTTACTAAAGAATGCAGAGAATGAAGACGGTGGACATCCGAGAGATAGAAGTCAGTATATATTAAAAGTATAAAGGAAAAGACATGGAAGAAATTTTAAGCGTAATCAATGAGATTTGGAAACCTATCATAAATTATGAAGATTTATATGAAATTTCTAATTATGGAAGAATAAACTCCTTCAATTATAGAGGAAGAGATTCTATTAAAAAAATTAAAGAAATAATAAAAGCAATAAAAAATAATGAGTCTATGTATTTGATATTAGATAAATTTAATATTGGCAAATCTAAATTTTTTGATATAAAAAATCATCCAGAAAAATATTTGAATAATCAAAAAATATTAAAATCCATAAAACACTCTGGTGACAGAAGTTGTGGGCATCAAAAAATAAGATTATGTAAAAATCATAAATTTCAAGATTTTTATATCCATAGATTAGTCCTAGAGACATTTATTGGTCCATGCCCTTCTGGAATGGAATGTAGGCATTTGGACGGAAATTCAAAAAATAATAGTCTAGATAACCTTAGATGGGGAACGAAATTGGAAAATGAAAATGATAAAAAATTACACGGCACAGATCAAAAAACGATATTATCGTGGGCTAAGTTAGATTGGATAAAAATAGGAGAAATTAAAAAATTATTAAGAGAGGGGACACTGAGCCAGGGGAAAATCGGAAAACTATATAATGTATCTGGGGCTACAATTTGTATGATTAATACTGGCAAGATATGGAAAGAATAACAATATGTCATGGGATATAGATTTAGTTTTAACTCTTCGTATATTGATTGGGGATTTTAATAGTCCCCAGAAGAATACTAACACATACTTAAAGAGCGTTTTGGTCGCGGCTGGAATTTTGATTAATAGTGAAATCGATTTGACTAATGATTACATCTTTGATATAGCAAATGTGACTATTGTTCCCGATCCTGTAGATATTAATGATATAATTATTCAGGCACTTCTTCCTCTTAAAAGCGCTTGTATGCTTCAACAATCACAATTTTCGATAGCGCTTGGCCAAGGAATCAAAGTAGCCGATGGGGATTCGCGGATAGACACAAGTGTTAGTTTTGGTGGCTATAAAGATATCCTACAACTTGGTCCATGTAAATCTTATGAACAACTAAAATGGCAGATTCAAAGTGCTGCAAGCGCTAACATTGGTGCGGCTGTGCTAAGTCCTTATCGCGGCCCGAACGATTCGCCAATTCAAACAGTCGCATGGTGGTATGATGAATTTTCTAGTATTGTTGGTGATGCTTGCCGTAGAAATAGGTTCTAGGAAATGAACAATGACACAATGGATTTACTGGGGAGACGCAACCAACGGGAAGATAGAAAGAGTCAAGACAGACGGCTCCGGAAGAGAAGTAATTGTATCTGGCTTATCTATTCCACAGGGGATTTATGTACATCGCAGAGATAGTCATCTTTACTGGGTAGATCGCGGCACCGATAAAATTCAGCGTTCAAATCTAGACGGAACAAATATTGTAGATATCGTCACCTCCGGACTAATAGATCCACAAGGACTTATAGTAAATTTAGATATAGATAAATTATATTGGATTGATGGTTCTACAGATAATATTAAACGATGCAACCTGGATGGAAGTAACATAGAAGTTATAGTTTCTGGTCTCGTTTTCGGCGAAGATTTAGTTGTAGATTATCCAAATCAAAAAATATATTGGACTGATTCTGGACCACCACTAGACGTAATTCAAAGTTCAGATTTTGATGGATCTGATATAACTACATTATTAAGCGGATTAACAAATCCTGAAGGAATAGATTTAGATACAGTTAATGATAAAATATATTTTGCAAATTCAGACGCAAAACAAATAAGGAAATGCAACCTTGATGGATCTTCTAACACACTTATATTAAGTCTTCCGGGCGTTCCGGTTGGTATTGTTCTAGATTCATTAAATGGTAAAATGTACTGGGTGGAAATTACGCCCGGAGCTATTTTCAAGGCGAATCTGGACGGAACAAGTAAGATTACAATATTAAGTTCTTTATCAAATCCTCAACAATTAGATTTATATACAGAACCGATAATAGTTTCCGGGGATATACAACTTTTTATTCATGGGCAAGACATAGAAGTTGATGCGATCGAATTATTTATAAATAGTCAACAGATTTTGATAGATAATATAGACTTATTTATAAATGGAAAAGAATTAATATTTGATAGTATTAATTTATCATTTCTAGATCCGAGTTTTTTCTATAATTCATTACCCCTTTTTGTACATGGAATGGATTTGTTTTTAAATAATTTCAATCTATTTATACTTAATTTTTCTATAGAACAAAATGATCTTAATTTTTATATTGATGGCATAAATGATACCAATAAACAATTGATTTTATTTATCGATGGAATTCTCGCAAGTAACATAGATATTAATATGACCACCAAAGGCATATGGACGCCCACAGAACTTGCTTGTCCCGCACTTGATCCTTTGTCTTCTATCCAGATAAGCTCCGATCTCATACAAATATATCAGTCTCGTATTGACGCCTTAATAAATCAACTCGGCAAAAATGTTCTACTAGAATTTGACCCAATAAAAGAGTCTTGTCCAAATTGCATACAGGATGTGATTAATAATAGATCCAATGGGGTGTATAAAATTGGTGGACCTATACCCTTTTCCAGTGGGCAAAAATGTCCTTATTGTAAATCAGTTGGATTTTTAGAACGAAAAATTACACAATGTATTAAATGTCTTATAAAATGGAATCCTAGAGAATTAAAAAATTATGGAATATCGGTTTCTAAGTACAACAATATTGTAAGGCTAAAGGCATTTTTGACAGATTCAGACAATTTATCTAGGGCAAAAACAGCCATTATTGATTATGATATTCAGAATGTTTTTAAACAGAGAGTTAAACTTATCAAGGGGCCTATACCCGTGGGGCTGCGAGAGGATCGCTATTCTGTAAGCTATTGGCAACTTTTGGATCTTTAAGGTGTGTATAGTATGAGAAAAATAATTGATTTGTTTGATCTTAAAAATTTAAATCTACTGTGCAATTCCTGTAATTCGTCGAAACAAGATAAGGATTATAAAACATGGATATAAAATAAATATGTTCATTAATTTGTATTATGTATCCTTTTGTGGATTGATCAACCCATAATGAGTTTTCAAATTAGACATACAAGAGTAGTATTGCCAACTACATCTGGTTCACAAAATATTACTATCTCTGGAATTGGTACGCCAATTGGTGCAATTTTTTGTTATAATAGAGCAACTTCAAATATTGCAGAAGCCGTGAATAATGGATTGATGATTGGCTGCACGGATGGAGTAAATCAAAGAGCAGTATTAATGGATTGCGAAGATAGTGTTGATCCAACTAATGCCTGGACACAATGTTTAAATGATTCAGTTGCTCTTACCATAGATCCTACAAATGGTAATTTGGTTGGCAGGGCAAGTTTTAGCGGGTGGATTACTGATGGTTTAAGAATTAATTGGACATCTGCTCCATCTGCCGCTTCTTTTATGAATGTAATATTCTTTATTGGAAGTGGAATTGATATTGGGGTTGGAGACTTTAATAGTGAATCTGATGAATCAGTAAATTTAGGATTTAGACCTGATCAGATTTTTATTTTTGGCGTTGATGATTTTAACAATGCTAGTTTCACTGATAGTACGGTAGGAGGGAGTAATGCTGGTGCAAGTTATAGTATCGGTATTGTAGATAGAAATGATGGAGATACGATTAATGGATCATTTGGATGGATATATCTAGATAGTGTATCTGCTGGTTCTGGAGCTAATCAGGCATATTCTAGTATTTCTGATGATAATTGTTTTTCTACAAATGGTAATTCAGAATTTGTCGTTGTTCCAAATGCTAGTGGTTTTGATATTAATAATTCTTTCGGATCTGGAATAGCTGCATATTTTGCAATTTCTTATAGTCATAAAGTTCGTCATTCAATTGGATTTATAGATACGAAAACAAGTACAGGAAATCAATCCATTAGTGGAGTTGGTTTTAAACCGCAATTTATATTTGAACTTCAATCTATCTTAACATCATATAATTCAGACATACAAGATTATGGTTTTTCATATGGACTTGGTGTTGCAACTAATGACACACAAAAAACGCACAATCTTTCAGGAAGGTCATTAAATAGTAGTTTAGCTTTATCTAATACTGTGTGCAGGAATAGACAAAATGTGTCATTTAGTTCATTAAGAGACCCGTCAGGTACTTTTGCAATTATTACATCCCATACTTCTTTTGATAAAGATGGTTATACTAAAAATTTTAGTACTACTGATGCTATTGCTAGAAAATGGATATATTGGGCCATAGGAAATGAATTAGTTATAGATAATATAAATTTATTTATTTCTGGTGTTTTGCCATCCATAAATGATTCCTGCAATCTATTTATACATGGTTATGATTTAGCTATTTATAATATTTCGGAACTTTATATAGCCTTTGATCATGTCGGACTTATACAAAAATGTGATTTGGATGGGAATAATTTAGTTCCAGTCATGTCTGGATCTCCAGCAATCAGCGGTGAATCTAATCATATTAATGTTGATAGCCTTAATGATAAACTTTACTGGATACAAGAACCAGGTCCAGAAAAATTAATGAGAAGATCAAACTTAGATGGAACAAATATAGAGAATTTAACTTCTGGCAATATAATTCCCATGAAACTTGATCCCCTTAACAATCTAATATTCGGGATTGATATTAATAATGCGATAGATACGGCAGATTTAAATGGCCAAAATAATATAGTAGTTTATTCTGGTTCACTTGCAATAAATCCATATGCAATAGATTTTGATCCGGTAGATCAAAAAATATACTGGACAGATATTTTTAATTTTCATAAAGCAATAGTAAGATCTAATTTTGATGGATCAAATGCTGAAAATATTATTTCTGAAAGTGTTGATCCAGTAGGTGTTGTTATTGACCGTGAAAATAGGAAGATTTATTGGGGATTACTTAATAGTTCTTCGGACCCAACGCTTTTTAGATCTAATATAGATGGTTCTAACATAGAAACAATTGTATCAAGCGGATTTGGTAGTCTTCAAAGCCTTACAATGGATTATTTTAACCAAAGAATATATGCCCTCGATAGAGGGCAAAGAGAAATAATAAGGATCGGACTTGGAGATAATTTATTAGAAATTTTACCGTTTTCATTTAAAACAGACGGAACAGAAGATCCATTATCAATAACTATAGACCAGAGAGTATATAAGGGTCTTTTCGTAAAAGGAAGGGATATTTTAAATGATAATATAAATTTATTTATATATGACCAGCAGACAATTGATAATTCTTGTGATTTATTTTGCGCTGGACATGAAAGTTCTGTCAATGGTGTTAATTTATTTGTCCAAGGAAGACGAGTTCATACATCAAATATAGATTTATATATAGGTGGTAAAGATACAAATCCTAATAATATCAATCTATTCACGAATGGGTTTGATTCAAAAGTAAATGATCTAGACTTAATTATTTTAAGCAAAGATTCCTTAAATGAATCAATTGACTTATTAATTAATGGATTAGATATAATTGCAAATATATGCAATTTATTCTGTGCGGGCCACGAGGATATTACGAACGACGTAGGACTTTTCTTGTCAAGCCACGAATTTATTGCAGAATCCATAGATTTATGCTTAATAGATATTTTTGATAATATAAATGCATCATGTAACTTATTTATGCATTCCGATCTATCACTGACAACATTAATTTCTGTCGATATTATATTATTCATTCATGGCCATGATGTACAAAATGATAATATTCACATGTTTGTAAGCGGACATGTCAATTCCATTGATATAATTAATTTAATAATAGCTGGCCGTGATACTCAAGTTCGGAGTGTTGATCTAACAATTTTTGGTAAAGATATAGTCAATGAAATATTGAACCTGTTCGTACATGGCCAGGCAAGTATTGTATCCGAAATAGATTTTTCAATAACAAGTAACGAGGTTGTATCAAATGATTTGACATTGATATGTTTTTGTCATGGAGAGCATACTTTTGGAAATGATTTATTCATTGAGGGATCGATCTTTATAAACAATATCATTGATTTGTCTATATTTGGCCCATTA
>Ga0137445_1000046_pt1 | contig 13384 bp, 7 predicted proteins | sample EasRivERMGT338_2_FD_104647 | JGI IMG/M metagenome (GOLD analysis project Ga0137445, IMG submission 104647) | Soil microbial communities from meander-bound floodplain in the East River, Colorado, USA - East River MetaG ERMGT338_2 | ecosystem: Environmental > Terrestrial > Soil > Floodplain ...
AAAGAAAGAACTTCGTTATACACCGCTGTCATTTGTGCGTTTGTAGGAACTTGCCCATCCAGAGAAATCTCTACTATGTTGGACAAATATTTTGCAGTTGGAGAAGATTGACTAAAGTTTGGTGGATTAGTAAACAAAATCCTCTTAGAAACAGCATAGGCTCTATCTGATACAACAGTCCCTATTCCCAACTTCAACAACACAGATTTCTTCATTGCATTATTAGAAACTTTATCCCAAAAAATAGAATCCAGAAGTCTCTTTCTATATTCAATATCTGACTCTGCAACTCCATTGATGTTCTTTCTAGAAAGACCCGTTATACCGGCCCAAAGGTTAAGGAATAAAGTAGTTGCCTGTTGAATATTAAGCTCTTTAATTGATTGGTTGATCTCAAGTTTGGCTTCTGCCATAGTTAATGCCAATGCTTCAACAAAAGACTTAAATAAAATAGACTCCTGATATTGTCTAACCATTTCTGGAGTAAAATCATCCAATAACATTTGCAACACATCTTTATAGGTTTCTTCCAAAAATATATTATCAAAATCTCCCCTTATATATTCAAAAGTTTGAGTCATTACAACTTCTTGACCCAAATCTAAAGTATCCTCATAAACAACAGGAGCAGGAGCAGAATACATTATTATAGCTGAATAACTTGGAGAACTAAAATTAGCATCTCCTGAGCCGGGTGATCCAAAAATTAAATCTCCAAGAAGACTAACTTTATCTATTCTAACTACTTTAGAAACTGAAGAATCTACAGCGAATACCTTAGAACTAACATCATCTATGGATATACCAAAACAACTATGTCCAACAGGACTACTCTCTCCATAGATATCAGATATATCTAAAATATCTACGAACGCCAATGTTAAAGGATCAAATCTTTTTAGAATCATTAGCCTAATATAGTCCTTTCGCTTATATATATTAAATCTTCATCATGATCTATTGCTTGAGGAGATTCAATGAAAAACTCATCAACATACGAAAAGTCAGATTTTAAGAACCTAACAATACGATTATTGTTGGTATCTGCAACATAAAGATATATACCCCTTACTGTAATTCCCATAGGATCATTAAAAAGATCAGAACCATTAAACTCAGTCATGGAATCAACAAAGGACATATCTGAACATAAGAATCTTTCCACGGCACTTCCATGAAGAGAATACACATACACACCATCCGTACAAACTCCAGAAATATTAGATGTGTTTCCGGGGGTTTTTGCAAGACACACCAAATCTGCAATAGTTGTTCCTGTTATTTGAAATTTTAATATGCTCATACGGCGATCCCATCATTCATTGCGATATAGACAAATATTCCATCAGTACAAATTCCTGTTGGTTGAACCATTTCAGTATCAACAAGCCCATTTATTGATACTATCTCTGAATCATAAACCATAGAGTCTGTAGTATCTCTTTTTACTATTCTATTGTTACCCCTGTCCAATATATATATAAAAGATCCTGCTAATCCTATGTGTATAGGATTTGAAAAACCAGTACTTCCAGATCCAACTATGGCCTCTCGTATTGTTTCTCCATTTGTAGGCAAAGAACCAACTGTAGTAGAAAAGAAATTGGTAGATACTTGTAAACCAGTTGGAGAATCATTCAAGTTAATGGTTGCAGAAACACCAGAACCAAATATAACATCGTTGTCTGTATTAAAAAATATACCTCCAGCATAAGTAAATGAATAAATAAGAGTTATATAACTATTAGTATCAAAGTCAGCAGTTCCTCCACCTCCACCCGGAGCAGAAAGAGAGTCCGTAATCACAGGAACTCCAGTTATTGTATCAAACATTATAAAAGAACCATCATTATACTGACAAACTGCCGTTGCTCCAGATGGTGCAAAAATAATAGTGTCTAAAACATTTATACTACCAACAACATTAATAATATAACCGCTTCCTGTTTCCATAACTGGTGAAGAAGTTAATGTAGTATCTAAATATGGTTCACCAACCTCTGAAACATAAGACAAATCAGAACAAAGTCTTTTAACTATTCTCTCGTTTACAGAATCACAAACAAATATATGCGTTCCATTAGTAGCGATACCATATGGATAAATAAAGTTATCATCACCAAGACCGAAAGAACCTACTTGACCAACATAAGAAAGATCAGAAGCTAGTCTTTTTACAACCCTACTGTTTCCAGCATCACAAACATATACATGTGTTCCATCGGTACAAATTCCCTCTGGTTGATTAAAATTATCATCACCAGTTCCTAGAGAACCTATTTCAGCCTGAAAAACTTGGTCTGAAATTCTAAGCTTTACCACCTTATGATCGTCGTAATCTGTTACATACATATAAGTTCCATCAGAACAAACATTCTCTGGAGTGTTAAAAGAACCGGGATCATAAAAACCTATTGCTCCTGTAAAAACTAAATCAGGAAGAGAGAAATATGCCAATACTTGATTCTCACCACTAGGAACATATACATTTACATCATCTGCCCCTAATCCAAACAAGTTTCCATAAATTCCACCTACAGTTGCATTCATTTGAGCAAGCTCACTTACATCAGCCAAAGGAACGCTATATAATTTATTGGCATTCTCAATAAATAAATGCGTTGAGCTTACAGCAATTGCTTCAAGATTATCAAGTACTATAACATCTGGAACAAGAGCGGAAGTCATATTACCAATAAACAAAAGATCTGGCACAGTTCTTTCAATTATTCTATTATTATTAGTGTCTGCTATATAAATTGATCTTCCGTTGGTAACTGGAGGAGATACAAAAAATGCAGTGGTTCCTATAGGAGTAAATAAATTACCACCAATGTTCCCTTCTGAAATATAAGAAAGATCAGAAGACAGTCTTTTTACAACTCTATTGTTGCCAGTATCTCCAACATAAAGAGTTCCTAAAAATTCACTTATGCCCTGAGGACCATTAAATTCATCAATCCCCGGTCCAAAAGAACCTATTTGAGAATCATAAGACAAGTCAGAAGAAAATCTTTTTACAACCCTACTGTTTCCAGCGTCTGCAACATATACATATGTTTCATCGGCGGCAATGCCGTATGGAGAATTAAACTGATCGTTTCCAGAACCTCCTGAACCAATTTCAGAAACATAAGATAGATCAGAAGCAAGTCTTTTCATTATCCTGTTATTTCCAGCATCAACCAAATATAAGTAAGTATTATCACAAGCAATTCCATAAAGACCATTAAACTGATCATTACCAAATCCAAAAGAACCTATTTGGCTTACATAAGATAAGTCAGAAGCTAATCTTTTTACAATCCTATAATTATCAGAATCCGCAACATATATATGTATTCCATCACAAGCAACTCCAGCAGGATTAGCAAACTCATCATTTCCAGAACCACTTGAACCTACCTCACCAATAATAGATAAATCTAAAGGATTACACTTAACTATTCTATGAATAAGCGTATCTGCAACATACAAGCTTGTCCCATCATTTGCAAGTCCAGAGGGTTGAGAAAAACCACTACTCTCAGTAATAAAAGAAAGATCATCCGCAAGAACCTTAACAATTCTATTATTGCCTTGATCACAAATAATAACACAATCAGCCATAAAGTCCTCTTAATAAAACAGTTTATTATTTGAATTTAATTGCTTAAACAACACATTATCAATTAATATTTTGCTAGAATTTGCTACATAAGCAGTTGGATCTAAATTTATAAACTTAAAATACATCCAAGGCATAAGAAGGTAGCTTGCCTGAACAGTATTAACAGTTCCAACAGAAATAACAAAAGACAATCCAGAATCAAAATATGAAGTCCCTGATGTAGTCCCTGCTCCCACTCCAGTATCAACAGTTAAAGCAGTAGCGTTTAGTATGGGAGTGTTCACATTCTTGGCCCACCAAACTTGAGCAGTATTATCAAACCAAGCAAGCTGCCCTACTGTAGTAACCCCATCCTTTATATCTTTTCCTATATCGGTAGTGTTGGCAGGAGTATATGCAGCAGGTAGTGTTATAACAGTAAGACCATCAGTTTTAGGTCTTGTTATAAACGAGTGCAGTAGATTACTATAAACAGCACCATCACCAAAAGAGTTATAGTCATCATTTTTTGCTAATTGAAAATAATAAGTATTATCCGTAGATTGGTCGCTCAACAAATGCTTCCTTATAGATATTTTTAGATTCACATCTAAAGGAATTTCTGAATCATAAAAGAAGGAACTAGAAGTAGCTAATTCCACTATCCTTGAAACTCCAGACATTTTAGCCACGTTTGGATTTGTGGAAATAAGATATCCTAAATCAGTTCCGTTTACATTATCATATTTATTAATCAAAGGAGTATCAATAAAATTAGAGAACCAATTTCCAGAAGTAACTTCCCCCCAATTAAACTTAAGCAAAGCAAATTCTAAGTATGATCCTCCACCCGTAGGTCTTAAAACAATAACATAGGAGTTAAATAAAATGTCGAATATGTTATTCGGACTTCTATCAGCAGAGGTAAAATCAGAAGCTGTAGTTTTGGTAAGTCCACCAAAAAACCATGCCCAAAGAATGGGTTTTACATTCTCTTGAGTTGCAACATCTATTACATCAAAAACATTAGAATTCAAACCACCTTGATCCTCAGTGCTATTAACAATCCTAAACCTTATATATAAATCTTCAGGAGTTATTCTTTTCCTTGCAGGACTTGTCCCTGCTCCGCTAACATCTGTAACAACCTGAGAAGAAAGCAAAAAGGAAGTATAGCTTAAACCAGAAATATCTCCCGCTTGTCTATTATCAAACACAGCAATAGCAGAATTTGAATACTTAAATATAGTAACACCATTAATAGGATATATCGCCGTATAATAAGTACTGGAAAAATCGGGTCCAAGCTTTATAAACTGAAATTCAGTAGAGCTTATAACTTGAAAAACCTTATAAACACCATTAAAATCATACACATAAGTACCATCAAACGTAATACCAGTCATAGCAAAAATATCATTAACAGCTAACCCATGAGCAGGAGATCCATCAACAGTAACAGAAACTATCCCACTAGCTCTAGACAAAGACGTAACACTAAAGCCGGTGGTTTGCGGAGGAGTGTTTGGCCCTGTAGTATCAAAAAAATTAAAGTTTGGGTGGATTGGACCTGTCAGTACCCCGGCTCCAGAATCATCGAACAGAGCACCTTCAAGAGAGTTATTAACGTATACTATAGGCCCATCAGCAGTTGAATAATCTACCCCTGCTGTTCTAAAATATGGAACCTTCCCTATCGTATCATTAACTCCACCAAGCCTCAAGAGTAAATCGTGTGCAGCCATTATGCTCTCCTATTAATAAGCAACATTAAAGTAATATCCATCAAATATATCAAACTCTGTAAGAGTAACATCTGAAGTTGTCATTGTTAAAGAGTTCAAGTTAGTTATAACAAAAACATCAGAAAGTCCCAAATCCACCTTGTCTCCCACAGAAGCCTCAAATACTATGTTTCTAAACTGTTCTTTATAAATAGAATTTTGCGGATTTTCATTCAACACATTATCATATTTATAAAAAATAAAAATATTACCATATTGATTATATTTTCCGTAAATATAAGAATAGAACGCATTTCTATCAAAATCACTCCCTATATTTAAGCTATTTGCAAATAAAACAATATCATTTCTAATGTCCTCAACAATAGTACTAGGAACAAAAGATAAAGCCAAATTGCTAGTATAAACAATTACAACAGGATATAGTTGTATTACATCGGCATTTTGAACAGTAGTAACCACTCCAGCAGCCTTAAAATTTTCTATAGCTTCTTCTACAACAATTTTATCGTTTGCATTGATGTTATCTCTATAATTTTTCAAACAATAAAGATCAACATATCCGGGGAATGGATAAGTCATTGTCTTAAACACTTCTATGGATGCAGACTCAGTAAGAGGATCTGCCAATTGTGTAATAATAAACCTCATGAAATATCCACTATAGTTTAATATATTAATCTTTCCCCATCTGGTTATGTCAGCAAAATCCCAATATACATATTGATCATTAACAACATCATCATCTGGAGTTATGCTTAACAGGTTGTTGTCTATATCAGTCCAAATTCCAAGAACACCATCAAAGTATTGAACTTTATGAATCTTAAACTTAGCAGCAGTTACAGCCTGAGAAGCCAAAAGAACATTTTTGAATGTATCTGGAGCACCAAAATACAAAGCAAAATAAGCATTTTGGGCAGCATCATCCTGAGAAGCCAAAGTATATTGTAGATCAAATTTATTAAATTCTGTTAAATCAGCATCATAAACATTAGAATTCAAAGAAAAATCTCCTTGATCTAAATTTGCTTCTAGTTGCTTCACTATAAATAAAGGTCTATACTGACTTATTGAATATAAAAATCCAGTAAAATTTGCATTGGTTTGTAGAGCAAATCCTAAAGCCTCAGCAGTTCCCCTTCTCAAAGATACAAGATACTGTTGAAATCTACTTTTCATATCCTCATCAGATTCTTCAACCACTCCACCAGATGCAGAAGTATTTCTCACCGTAAGAGAATAAGAATTAACATTCGTCACAGGAGATGTTATTTTAGTTAAAGTATTTTGAAGAACATTTCCTTGAGGACCAACTTCTGTGCAAAGAGCATTGGCAGCATAAAAAACCTTTCCCGGAAACTCAGTTCCTCCTGCTGCAAGTGCCAAATTAGAAGACTGATATTCATCTATAAGTTCAAATGTTTTTGTTCCATCATCAGTAGTAATCGTTGTATTTTTTGGAACACTAAAGAACGTAGTGTTTTGAGCACCAATCAAGTCAGTCGAATTCAAATAAATATAGACAATACAATTAGCCTTCTTGCCCGGAATCTTATAAAAGTTAAATCCATTATAAATATTCTCCAAGGACTCTTTAGTAATCTGGAACAAGTCAAAATAGAATCTTTCCATAACATCAGAAAAAGCTTCAACCACAGTATTCAAAACTCCACCAACATTATAGTCGGTTATATTTATTGTGCTATTTTCTTGTACCTTTACCTTAATAGCATCAATAAAATCCTGCTTAATCTGATCAAATTCTTTGATTTGTATAGTGGTCATTTTATCCTCTTAGCGAATTGTAAGCTCATCATTGTTTACAAGTACAACTGAAACCTCAGTAGTTAAAACATCATTTTTGCTAGATGCTGAAATATTGCTTATTGATTTAACTCTAGGATCTTTGGTTAGCTGATCAAACACATTATATTTAAGTAAGATTAGGTTTTCTAAATTATTCTTTTTGCCCATAAGTGCTGGCAATCCATAACTAGGATGCAACCTTAAACCACCCTTGGGAGTGATTAAACGATGATATATGGCTTGTTTAGCATTTGGAATACCATTAATCAATGGAAGCTCTATCTCTCCCTGATCGGCACCTAAGTCTGGTCTTGCATGAATTATTTCATGTATTATAAAGTTCAAATCCCAATCTATCTTATAAACATCAGAACCCTCAATGGCATTTTGAAAAGAGAGAAACTTATCAGACAAAGACGGAAGAAGAATAAAATCCCCATCAGTAAAAAGACTATATTGTTTGAAAGCTAAAACATCATAAGTTGTTAGAGCAGGGAAGTTAATAAAATTAGTCAAAAGAGGATATTGCTTGTTTTCAGAGTTCCCCGACAAAAACACCTTGTCTGCTGTGGTAAACACAAAGGAGTCTTCAGAAAATGCACCGACATATAACTTATAGATATTCTTTATAACCAACTTATCGATATCAAACAAATTAGTGGCAGCTAAAATAGCAGGGTCTGTTTCCAAGAAAGTACTTTGACCATAAAAATCTATTAAATCATCATTAATAGTATAAGGACTTAATATCTCCCAAATAACATTTTCAGTAATCTCATAAGACTTTCCCTTTTCAACTGCAAACAAATAATACTTACTTGCTTGAAACAAATATCCTGAAGTACCACCAGCAGGAAACAACCCAACCAGAACATACAATCTATTAGAATACGTTTCTTTGAAAATAAGAGTAAAAAACGTAGTGTTTGTAACTAACAGATCTGTAATCAAATCTGGATCATCATTTATAAAAGAAGGCTTTACAGTATTATAAGAATATAAAGGAAGAAGCCCACCTTCGGTTCCAGTAATGGTTATGTTACTTATGAAAGACAAAAATTCAGAGTTAGTAGCAAAAATCTTTCTGGCATAAGATCCTTGATAAATTGCAAATGTATCATTTGATCTTGTAACCACATACGGATACTCTAACTTGTTCAAATAAGCAACTTCTGCTTCATAAGTTGGGATAGAAGCAAGCTCACCAGAAGCATGTCTCTGCAGAATACCCTTAAAGGTATCCCCATTTCTAATCTGTACTCTTCTAATTGATTGATATTTAACCTGATTTATCTGTTCAAATGTCTTAAAATCATATTCTATTTGAATGTTAAAGACGCTTCCAGCATCAAAAAATGACTTCGATAGAACCATTTGAACATCACTATATTCAGACACAAGATTATTAGATCTAGAATAATCATTTAATGCAAAAACCTTTATGTCTTTTATGTTTAAGCTTGAAGGAGCAAGACTAAAGATTACAGCAACCTTCTTTCCAGAAGAAGTGCTGACCTCTTCCACTCTTTCTATTGGAACCACAAATCCGGTTTTGTGAAGAAACCTAATATCAACCTTAATCATAGCTACAGTGGCTTTGTTTGATGCAATTGTAACAGGAGTCGAAATGGAAGCCAATCTCTGAAGATTAATCTTATATACAAGTTCTACTTTTTGAGAAGTCATTTCATTTAACAAAAGCTGACCCTGCTTTTGAGCTTGCTTAAAATTTATATTGGTTTCATAAAAAGCAGACAAATTCCCATAAGCTTTAAGAAGTTGAACTGTAGACCTTACAGTAGAGAGAGAGACTGATACATTTTTTATAACACTATTAATTTTTTCCAATCTTCTTAGATCATTTAAGTTTCTGTTTACCTCAGAAGATGCTGCAGTTAAAGATGTAACAGAACCATTAATTGCATCTATTGCAGAATTACAAGAATTAAAAGCAGCAGAAAATGCGCTAATACCCAAAGCCTTTTGTTTTACAGACTCAATAGCTCCAGACACAGATTGTACTGCTTGCTGCATTAAATTTAATCTTATTTCTGGTTTTACCGGAAGAAACTCTGTAGCACCAGAAAGCAGGAAGTTAACTGATTCATTCGTTACAATAAAACTAAAACCATATTTATACAAATGAGGCTGATCTTTACTTCTCATGAATGTATCTTTTTGCAAAATAACATCATAAACAATTCTCTCATCTGGAACCACAAGTTTTATTGTTTCAATTTTATCAATATTTTCAATTGAATATGTTTCAGTAACTTGGCTTTCTGGAAGCGAACCAAGAAAAATGTTTTCACCCTTAATAAGCTGTATCAAAGCATAGAGATCCAAAAACAAATTCTTTCCATCGGTATCAGAAACATCATTAAACTCTGAAAGATCTGATGCTGTTTTGCTTCCAGAGATAGTGCTTGTTTGAGACTCAATACCATTTGTTACCGCAGAAAATAACCCATATTTATCATAACTAAGCTTAAACCCTGTATGTCCAGACATAGTTATAGTTTTTAGTCCTCTACCTAGATTCTGAAAAATCTTTTCTCCATAGGTAAAGGTTACACCAACTCTGTTGGACTGTTCTACCGTAAACTCTGTGGGATTCAAAGGAAACAAAAAGGTTGATACACCCTTATTGTTTTTATATTCAACCTTCAAAACCACTAGCTTAGATGGGTTGGGGTTTGTACTCATCTTTATCCTTTAATAAGGTTAATCTGATTAGCTGTTATATTCACTGTTCCACCGGGAAAAGATAAATTGATCTGCTTTTGAGAATCAGTTTCCATGCCTATATTTCCTTCAGAGTCTAAGCTTACTTTTTGTCCCGCCCAAAATCTTATAAACATTCCCATAGGGTTAGAAGAATTAAACTCATCAGCTTTTCTTACTCTAAACGCACTGGCTGAATTAGGGTACAACCCACCTTCCTCTATCTCACTATCAACATAATTTTTATCATCAGTTCCAAACTTTATATAACTACCACTAGGATGATAAAGCTGCATAGTTCCATCGGCTCTTATCATAAACACTACATCAGATTCATGCCTGAATATATATAAACCATATTCTGGAATAGATAATTCTGTTTGATTTGGAAGCAAAAACCCTAATACTACTCCATTTTGGTAATCCCCAAGATATGCAGCTACACAATAAATATCTCCCGGTGACATTACGTTGGGAGTATCTGGATTAGACTGGTACGCTGGTATATATTTTTCTCCATAATTAAAGCTTGATGGCTTAGAACACATTATTTTACAATTATAAAGATAAGAGTTGTTGTTATCTATCGTAGAAACATCTGCTGTACCAGCATCAATATTAAATCCGATTACCTTAGCAAAAAATAATCTTGTTGGAGCACCCTTAAACCCTTTATTAATTAATGTATTTGTCATTATGCGCCCACTCCAGAATCATCAGAAACAGATCTTGATAATGAAAGAGATGTTTTTAGTGAAGCTCCATTAAAGTCCAACATATGATTTACCGCAGTTACATAACCCTTAAATCTTGGTCTATTAAAATCAGTATTAGCACTATTAAAAGATTCAAGAATCATTCCCGGAAAAATAGAAGTGTTAATAACAGTATTTATACCCATTTCATACAAATGTTCATTTTCCCTAAAAGCTCTTGAAACTATTCCATTAACTCTTTTGGCAAAAACACCAAACTGAACTACGCTGTTTTCTTTTGCTTTAGCTAGTATTTCTATAAGCTCACTAAAAGAAGTAAAGTTTTGAACTTGCACAGGCGTTACCCCAAAATGTTGTAAAGTAGATACCAAAAGAGGATTTTTTAATGCTTCTTTTGTAAATATGGAACCGTCATCTTTTTTTGGCTTACTAACAAAAGCAGCCCTTATGTCCTTGTAAAGATCAGCATTATATTTGGTTTTTGACTCTGAAGATACCTTGTTTCCCAAAATATCTTTTTTCCATTCATAAGAAGTAGAAAAAGAGCTTGTAATAACATCCGTTACTGCTTTTGCTGCAGCAGATTTAACCTCTTTTTGTGCAACCGGGATCTTGCCTCTTATATCAATATCAGATGAATCTTTCTTAATATTATCATTTATATCATTAATAAAAGGCTTATCTTTACAAGACTCTCTTATTTTCTTAAGCACACTTTGGTTCATGCTTCCCACTATTACCCCTATAGCGTTTTCCCAAAGAGTCATAAAGTTCCACTTAATTTCCATCTCCCTTATGCCAAAATAATTTATGTCTCCCGATACAAATCCGTTTGGGTGCTGATTTCTATAGTTCCATAAAAACACAGGGTTGGAATCTGTGTTTGGAGCGAACTGATTATAAATATATTCATCAAAAGTTCCGGTAGACAGTTTTGACAGATCCTCTTGCATTTTTGAAAAAACTATAGCTCTACCAGATAAATTAAGAAATGCTGTATCAGTAACTGGAGTTGTCCAAATTATATTAACAACGCTATTAGAAGATCTCTGCATAGACATTGTTTCGATAAAAGCACCGTTAAACATTTGAATGTTAAAAAATAAATCTTGTAAACTTATTGTTTCAGTATAATTAGGAAGCAAATTTGCAACACTGAAAGGCTTCCCTACAGTTTTTTGAATGCTTTCAGAAATTGCATCTACCTTTTCGGCAATATAAGTTGTTACTACAGCAGAGTTATCAAGACTTTTAACCTGTCTAAATCCAAAATCTCCACCTTTTTCATCACTCTCTATTATATTATAAGATTCAACGCTAAAATCTGAAGACTCAAGTTTTACATTTTGTTCAACACTGTCTAACCCTGCTCCTTCTTCTCTAACAAAAGAAACCTTGGTAGAATTTTCTCCAAACTTTCTACTAAAAGCCATAAGCGGAGTGGGTCTTATTATTAGAATGTTAGACTCTTCTGTTTCGTAAGTATTAAATTCAAAAATTGGTTCTGGATACAAAAACTTAAATAGCTCAAACACAGTTCCTTGAAACTGCTTATACAATATCAAAGTTTGAGCCTGATCTCTAAAAAGAGAATCTACTTTTGGGTTATCAAAGTCAAAAGGCATAAAGATCTTAAATGCCTTATAAATATTCCTCTGAGAATCTGGTCCACCGCTTGAAAACCCTTTTGGGGAACCATCAAGGTTATGCGTCATGGGATAGATAAACTTATAAAAAACAAAACAGAAGAATAAAAATCCCATTTGATTAGGACTATAAGGCTGATCTAAAAGCTTGCCAGATGGATCATTGAAAACATCGTTAAAGTTCAATAAACGAAACTCTGGAACCGTTTGATTCAAAATATCAAGGAACACAAGATTTTTGGTATAAAATGCTGTTTTGAACAAATAAGCAAAATCCGAAACAGTAACAGAAACAGATGCTTCTGGAGTTTCAGATAGATTAAAAACTTTACCAACATCAGTTATAAAACCAGAAAAATAAAAGACATGAGAATTAACAGGCTTTTTATCTTTAATCTTAACTAAATTCGTATTTCCAGCATTCAAAGTAGTCAGCTTTATTTTTACATAGTTATAAAGCTTAAGCTTATATTCCATTTGAGATCTGATATAAGCTTTTGACTTATTAAAAGTTATAATTGCCTGATTGTTAAGCTGAAGATCTTTTCTAATCTGAATTGTTTTTACAAAACTTCTATCATCAATAATCTTCATTGATTGTTTTGTTCTTACATCAAACATTTCCAATTCAAATTTAACTATTTGCTGTAACATTTTTATCCACCAATATCAGAATCATTATAATATCCACGCTCCAATTTTATGCCGAAAGTACTCACAGATAATTTGTTCATAATCTCTGAAGTACGCACTAACATGTCTATCCAATCAGGAGACACTTTTGCTATACTTGCTAGTTCATTGTTGGTTTTTTCAAGCATATCTCCATATTGTTGTTGAAACTTTGCAGCCTGTTCAACATTGGTAACATTATTCTGGAGTATAGTAGAAACCATCCCCGGAGCCAAACCAGCAAGACCACCAGCCTTAGAAGCTTCCCCAAGCTTACCAGTAAAAGCTTCATTCATCATTGCAGCAACTCCAGCAACACCCATAGGTGTAGTGGCTACACCCAAAGCCTGTCCTTTAATCCTTCCCATTTGTCCTTCACCAGCAAAAGCATTAGCAGCACCCCTAATAGTTCTTAACCATCTAGGATCATTAACACCATTTCTCCTTGCCTCAACAAAATCCATATAAGAAGCACCGGGATTT
>Ga0137445_1000048_pt1 | contig 13034 bp, 13 predicted proteins | sample EasRivERMGT338_2_FD_104647 | JGI IMG/M metagenome (GOLD analysis project Ga0137445, IMG submission 104647) | Soil microbial communities from meander-bound floodplain in the East River, Colorado, USA - East River MetaG ERMGT338_2 | ecosystem: Environmental > Terrestrial > Soil > Floodplain ...
ACTGTTCCTGATTGTTTACAACACTGACGACCTCATTGACTTTTTCCGCGAGCAGGTTGTCGCGCTCCGCCAGATTGCGGGTTGGGTTGCTCAAGCCCGGCACGTTCACGGCGTCGCCCTGCGCGAAGTGCCGCACATCGCCGCCGCTGTAATCAATTCCCGCCGCTGCTGGCAGGTCAATCGGTTTGATGGCCATACGTCTTAACTACCTCTGTCCACCGGCATATCGAGCAACCACTTTAACTGGCGCGTTTCCAAGAAGCGCCGGTAGAGCCGAAACTTGAAATCGAAGCGCCCGTCCATGAAAAAAGTGCGGTGAACTCCCTTCTCCACCTGCTTGCCCTTCTTGCGAAAGTGCATCTGAATATCACGGGGCGGACGCCAGCAAGGCACGATGGCTCCAACCCGCCCAATGGTCGCTTTGTTGCCCGTGATGATGGCTTCCTCGAACACCCGGCACATCACATCGTACATCCGGCACGCCTGACTGTAGGTCAGCCCGCCGTCCTTCATGAAGCGGTCGACAAAAGCGCGGCGGTCGTAGGTGGTTTGTTCAGGTTTGTTCACGGACTGAAGACCATCGGGATGTTGAAATCCCGTTGGTTGAGCTTGCTGACAAAAGTTGCACTGACAGTGACTTCGCGTTCACCAGTTCTTTCAACTGTTAAGAACTGCAAAATGACGCGAGGCTCCCACCGAGTCAGCGCATCAACAATCTCCTGTTGCACCAAGCCTTCAATGCCCGTGGTCTGAAGTTCAAACAGAATCAAGCGCAGATTGGTTCCATACTCCGGCTGCATCATCCGCTCACCCTTGGATGTGGTAAGTAGCATCTTCACCGACGACGCCAGAATTTCGATGTCCTCGCCGCGATTCCAAAGCCACTGGTCGGCGTTGGGATACCCGGCGTCCTTCGGCAAGATCGGCCCGAAGATGATCGGCGTCTTGACCGGTTCCTGATTGAGTGGCCTGACCTCGAAGGCAAAATTGACGCTGACCGTGTTCCAGTACGGCCTGCCGCAATCCGGCGGAATGGTGTCGTAGTTGTGGGCCTCGACCCGGACAACGTAGTCGCCGGGCTGGAGATTGCGGAACGTGTCGATGGTCAGGGTGCCGGATGTGGTGCCGTTGTAAACAACTGGCCGCGATCCGTCATCCCAAAAAACTGTACCCGTAACGTAATCGTAGGGAAGGGTGCCATCCTCGATGATACGGCACTGCACCGTGGCCCGCCCGCCCACCACCGCTGTCGCAACAATGCTGACTTCCTCTGGCGGTTGCTCCAGCAGGTTTACGCCGTCAAAATCTGTGATGCGCAGCGACATTAGCCCATCCATTTACGGTATGGCGACGGACTGCCCACACCACCTTCACCGTTGCCGTTGGCTGATTCACTGATTGGCGGGGTGGCTCCGTCGTCATCCCATGTCTTGGATCGGTTGTCGACCTTGGCCTGAATAACACCTGTCTGGCTGCCTTCCGTGGTTTTGCTTTCGGAGACGCCCCGGCGCTTCATCTCGAACGGATGCTTGCCGTAGCTGGAGATCACCACGTCGTTCTCCTTCATCGGTGAGCGCTCCAGCACCCGTTCCCGCGTCCACTTGCCGAACGGGCGATCCAGCAGCTTCTCTTTGTACACAACCTCCTTCAACATGCGGATGGCGTCACTGGCTCCGGGCGTCTTGGAAATCTTCTCGTGGATTTCGTTGATGAGCTTCAGCGTGGACGGCGCGGCTCGCCTGATCTTGCTCTCGGATTTATCCTGCTCCTGCTCGATCTCAGAGGGCAGCGCGGTCATGAAGACCGACACCACTTCGTCCGGCAGGTGCATGTAGCGCTTGAACACGGTGTCGATCCACGCCTCCTTGGGCAGCGAATACTGCTCCATCACGTCGCCCAACTTCTGAAGCACGTCGGCCTGAATGCCCAGCATCTCAAGCTTCAACTGTTCTTCAAGCGAGCCGATCTGCGGCATCATGCACTTGATGTCCAGCTTCTCCACGTCCTTGCCTTTCAGCACGGCGTGAAAATACCCCAACCACTGATAGACGTTGATGAGGGGCTTGCGGATGGATTTGATCTTGCGCAGGAACCGGATGTCCTGTGCGAGCAACGCCCGGCCAGAGGGCATCTCACCGCCGCCGCCGCTGCCTTGGCCGCCGGAGAACCACGCCTTCGGCATTCCGATGATCGAATAGAAAAGGTCGGTCAACAACTCGATGTCGTATACATCGGGCACATCCACGGTGCCGGGCAGTTTGGTGATGACGTTGTTGAAGCCCTTGGGTTGGGCAATGTAGATCATCGTGTCCAGCGCCAGCGCGTTGTAGTAGGCCGTGAAGTCGCTCGCACTGTTCAGGTCGTTCTGGAGGCCCACCTGTCCGAAGGCCAGCTTGCTGCGGAGTGTCTGCCGCCAGCGTTGCACCGTTTTCATCTGCTCGATAGGCGGCTGCTCCTGCACGTCAATGGACACAGCGTAGCGGTCGGGCTGTACCTGAGCGCGGCACACCACCATCTGGTCGATGGCCAGACGCAGCTTCTTGTAGATGCCGTCGGCTTCGGCGAAAATCGGCTCGCCGTGCTCACTCACGCGCATACGGAACATGCGCCGGAAGTGGAGAAAGTCCCACGGGTACCAAAGGTCTTCGATATTCTGCCCGGAAGCCATCGACACACGCTCAACCGGCGTGCTGTTGTCCGGCTGGACGAATACGTCCTCCTTGTTGGGCTTGTGATTGAGCCAGCGATAGCCGACACACTTGCGATTGCGCTCCAGCCAGTAGCGGCGCATTTCCATCGGATGGACGAAAGACATGCCCAGCACGCCTTCCTTGGGCGCGTACTCCAGCTTCTCAAAATGGTTCCCCATCGCCGCGATGTACCAAACCTGCGACTGGATCAACGTCTCCACATCCAGCCGGACGATGAGATCGTTGAGTTCTTCCTCGAAGGCAGAGTCATTGCACTGGAACCAGATTGCACCGGGAGAGTTGGCGTCAACCTGCGTGGCCTCATCCACAATCTCCACCAGCGCGGCGGCCACCAAATCCCACTGCGCCATTTCATCCCACAGTTGAAGCATCGCCTCGAACGTCGTCGGGCGCTTCATCACCGTGTTGAACTTCGTCCAAATCTCCGGGTCGCTTACGCGGCCAGCGTCTTGGAACTCCTGCCAGAGCCGCTGATCGGCGTCGGGCGTTTGGGCGCGGGGTACCAGCGAGCCGGTGCGGGCACCACTGGTTCCGGTGAGGCCCATGTACCTCAACAAGCTGCTGGTTCGTGAATCAGCCATATCGTTCTAACTACCAGAACAGGAAACTCTGAAAAATTCCGTTCTATGGGGCATGGCTAAGACAGCAAAAACCAACAACAAGTCCGCGAACGCTGGAAAGGCGACGCGCAAACACCGCGTCACGCGCCCGCAGGTCGTCAGCTTTCGTATCACACGAACGCAAGCCAAGACGCTCAGTGAAATCTATGACCGCGATCCGATTACGGGCGTCAACTCCCCCAATCGCCTCGCTCGAAAGATCGTCTGTGATTTTCTCGCTGGGCGGCTGGAATATCGCGATCCTGCCGACAAGACGCAGGACTTGGATGTCGTCGGTGCCTAGACGCGGCGGCATACGCCAGTCTGGGGATCGAGCACAAACCGGACATCGAAGGGAAAGGTGCCCGCCGTTTCATGATCCGAAACGCGACACGGTATCCTACATTGTATACAGTCATTGGTGACGCTCTCCACGATCACCATTGACGGGTCGATAATTTCCTCCTGTGCATCACAAAACTTCCGCACCGGCACCTTCAATGAGCCGCTGCGGCATTCCGCCGTCGCCCATGCCAGCGTGTTGGGTAGCTGGACAACCGTGTCAGGAATGAAAGTTCCGGCAGCCTTTTTGGCAGTTTCGGAAGGCATTAGAAGGCGTAGTCGTATGGGGTGCCCGGCAGGTCTTTCGGAGTTACCTCGATCTCCAGCCCGGTGCGAGCCTGACCGTTTTTGATGTACTTGACCAGCTTGTGGTCTTTGAAGTGATCGACCGACAGCAGCTTCTCCAGTTCGGGAATGATCTCCTTGGGCAGCTTCAGGAAATCAAGCTGGACTTTGATGGAGCCGTCGTCGCGCCCCGTGCTTACCACAGCGTAGTCAGCCAAAAATGACTGAAGGGACGGCACGCTGAAAATTTGAAGCGCGATGCGGTTGGTGACTGCCGACATCTTTTCCCGCGCCCCTTCCTGATCCGCTGGCAGATCATCTCCGGGTTTTCCGTTCGGCATGGTGTCGTCATAGCCCTGCTCACGGAGGACTCGATCCACCATCGCGGGCAGTTCCTCAATTAAGAATCGCGCTGCTTGTGCTTCGGTCATGACACTCTAAATACGCACCCTCCCGTGTGAAATACTCCCGCAGCGCCCGTGCGACCACCGTGCGCAGCCAGCTTTTAGGAACACTGGGACACACCGGAAGCCACGGCGGGGTTTCAACTTCAACCGCACAAATCTCGCGGCCATTCGCCACTAATGAGCAGAGCTTCATCAAATTAAGTTCCACACCATTGAAGAACCAAACCCCCGTAGGCGTTAAAACGCATCTAAGATGATTGAACTTCAATGAAAGTCCGTTCTGTGCTTTGTGATGAAACTGCTTTGCTACGCTGATCTACAGGCCACGGACGGGGACGAACTGAGCTATACCCGGCCCAACGTGACCTTGCAGCATTATCGCACGGAAAAGTTCTTCGAGGACATCGCCCGCATCTACAACGAACACGGCTGCACCGGCATCGTCGATCTTGGCGACACCACCGACGACCGGTCATCCATCCCCATCCCGACGGTCGAATACCTCGGCACCGGCATGTCCAAGCTGCCGGAGGGTGAACGCTGGAAGCTCACCGGCAACCACGAGCAATACCTGCGTGACACAAGTGTAAACAACCGCCGGTTATTCGACCACTGGTTCAGTGTCGTCGACGGCAGGCAGACTCAGATACTTGGCGACGTGTGCCTGTTCTTCGTCTCCTACCCGGCGGATTACAATGATCTCACCGAGTGGTTGATGCGCGAGGCACGGCGCATCCGTGGCCCGAAAATCCTGTTCGGCCATTTTGAGGTTCAGGGCGCGTTTTACCAGAACGCCAAGGCTTTGACCGGCGTCCCGCAGGAAGCGCTACAGCCGTTCAATCTGGCGCTGCTTGGCCACATCCATCTGCCGCAGTCGGTGACTCCGCGCATCCACTACGTCGGCTCCCCGTTTCAGCAGGACTGGGGTGAGACAGGCCAGTCCAAGCGGGTGGGCATTGTAAACACTAAAGCCATGTCGGTTGAATGGGTGCCCATGAGTGGCTACCCAGAGTACCGCAAAGTCACGCTGGATGAATTTGAAAAGCTCGCCGCTGAACAGAGCGAGCACCGTTACCGCGTCGTGCTGAGCAGCCACGATGAAGCGGAACAATTTTTCCGCCACCCGCACTTCAACCGGGCGGTGGCGCAGTACAACTATGACGAGACGCCCCCGGAGCAGGTGGTTGAAAACCCAGACTGGACGTTCGAGGGCATTTGTCGTCGCTACCTCAAAACAGTGCCGCCCAGCAAGGTTGGAATCGAGCTAACCGAAGATGAAATGGTGGACATGACGCACCACATTTTGAAGTGCTGATACGTCTATGCGCATTGGCTGTCAACATTTTTAGCTGCGCGGGCGCGAGCCTGTGTTGTTACGAGTGGTTAAAGAACAAATGCCGGTTGAGTGACTGGCAGACCAAAACGAAAGAGCAAAACTATGAACCAAGTATCAAGTGTTCCGTTCGGCGTAGACGCAAACGTGTTCCAAGGGTACGCTGAGTCTGCCAACGACCGGCTGGGCGCTATCGACTTCGTGTTTGAGAACACGGGGCCGAACACCGCTTACATCCGTCTTGGGCAGTATGATGGAGTCACGGCCCCTTCGGGCTTTGCCACCATCGACACGACCTACACGGCATCTCCGTTTACGGCGAACTTCCTTGGCTTCGCAGTGGCTCCCGGTGGTACCACGACTCGCCACTACGTGCTTGTCAGCAAGCGCGTGGCATTCTTCGGGTCGGGCAATACCAACGTCAACATCTCGGCTGTGATCCGTAACAAGAGCGACCTGCGCGGTGCGCAGATCGACATTGTGGCGGTCGGTCGCCGGGGTTGGGGCTACGACGAGGGCTGGAACCGGAACGAACTCATCAAGAAGTGGGGTTCGGTCACCGGGCCTGCGACGACGCAGAACAACATCAATGCTGGCGCGGGCAACATCGACCCGACCGGCACGACGATCTAAGCGTCCTCCCACTCCGTTTCACAAGGCGTCCCGCGAGGGACGCCTTTTTCGTTCTTTGGTACATGAGTCAAAAGCTAACAGACATGAAACTGCTCAGCGGCCAGCAGGAAGAAATCACCATGACTGACCTGCGGCAGCGCCCCGGCGATGTGGTAGACCAAGTGCAGATGGGCAAGAAATTCGTCATCACTAAAGCCGGAAAGGTTGTGGCTGAGCTTGAGTCTCCAGAGCCAACCGCGCTTGAACTTGGAGCAGAAGTGCGCAGGCTTGGACTGGCGGGCTGATGAACATGCTCCCAGCGAAAATTGAGCGGGTCTGGGTTGTTGACACCCACGGCACCGCCATCGAACGGAAAGCGCCCGCCAAGCCGCTGACCAGCGGCCAGCGCCATTACCACTACCGCCTTGGCCTGATGGCGGTGGATCAATTCCTCAAGCAAAAAGGTTTTCGTCCCAACGCCGAAGAAAGCCAGTCCACCTTGAGCTACGAGAAGGCGGGCGTCTGGCTGGACATCCGCGTCAAGCGCCCCGACAACATCGCCTACGTGACCTCCTATCCCGGCTACGAGTACAAGCAGGAAGTCACCGGCCACGCGAAAGACGGGCAGGAGATGTACGGAGTGCAGGCCAAGATCGTCACGGCCAAGGACATCCTCGGCAGTGATTACATCATCCAGATCATGGTTAGCACCAAGGACGCACAAGGCACCCGCGCACCAATCTTCGTACCGCTGCCCAAAACCTTGGACAACCCAGCGCGACACGTGCTCCGCAACGTACTGGGCACCCTCGCGCTGGCGTGCTCCCAGATACCGAAGGTCAAGGAAGCTTTCACCAAACAGGACGTGTCAGAAGCACAGGCGCAACCCATCGACGAACTGGTGGATGAACGCACGCTGCCACTGCCGCTGTTAGGCGATCAGTAAAACCGTGGCGGTCACGGGATCACCGTACGTGGCTGGGCCGCCCGGCAAGACGTAGAGCCAGTAGAGCGTTTGCGTCGCGATGAAGGGGCCGGGAGGAATCTCCACACCGCCGGGGCTGTAAGCGCCGCCGGGGATCGGCGTGAACACACGATCCGTGCAAAGCCCGCTGCTATTGCCGACATTGTAACTGTACGTGCGCCCCACAACCACGTTGACCGCGATGAACGGCATGAACAAACCGCCAATCGGCCAGTGAGTGTCAACCACGGCATTTTGAAATACTCGCGGCTGCGTGTACGAGAGTCCGGGGTCAGCCACTCCCGTTGCGGTGAACGTGGTCATAAGGTGATCGCGGGCACGTTGAGATTTGCGGTTATGATTTGCCCGGTGAACGTGTCAACGTAAACGTAGGGCCAGATGATGGTCGCCACCGCCGTCGCATCGACCACCGCGTAGGAGTTGCGCGAGGTATCCGTGGGAGCCGCATCCTTGCGGTAAAAAGTCCCGCTCAGTTCCAACGCATCAAAGGAGCCTGCCCGCAGGTAAGTCGGGAACGCACCGTTCGTGTCAAACCAGACATCCATCTCCCCGTGCGCCCCGAACGCCTCCCGCGCCGCGTAAAACTTGAAGGTAAACGGCCCGTTGAGCGCCTGCCCGGAATACCACGGCAGGCTCGACAGCGGAAACATGTTTACATCTCCGGTCGCCCGAACCGTCAGCAGGTTGAACTCCTGTCCATCCTGCGCCGTGACGGTCACCAGACTGTCCGGGTTCACCGGGCCGGTCATCGAGCCGTTGAATGGCAACGTGCCGTAGAAAGTGTAAACACCTTGCGACGTGTAAGCGCAAAAGCCCAGCGCCCGGATAGCGGTCGAGCCGGTGTAGTCAACCGTGGCCGTTTCGTAGAGGCGCGGCAGGAACGGCAGCGGGTGCCAGCGAACCGGCACGCGCCGATGGCGGAACTGGAGCGGCAGGCGTCCGTAGGCGTCCATGATCCGCAGGTACACCCGGTCACCGGGAATAAGCGCGACGGTCTGACGGCTGCCGCCGATGCCGGGGCTGTAAACCGTCTGCACGCCGTTGCGATCCCGCACCATCTGCTTGCGCACGCCGGGCAGGCTGAACAGGAACATCATCTGGCCGGTGCCGGTCGAAGTATAAATCAACGCATCCGCTGCGAGCTTGAAACTGATCGTGGCACGACCTTCAGTCAGGCCGTCCATCCAGTCATCAATCCGCTGGGGCACCGCGCCGTAGTGAGCCGTGCCGTAGTCCAGATGCTCAAAACGCACCGGCACGTCCAAGAACGTTTGTCGATCAGTGTATACAACCACACTGCCGCTGGCGTTGAATTGATTGCAGGCCGGGTCGTAACAGTCCGTCACCGGATTGACGGAGGACACGCTGACCGCCAGCCGCGTGCCGTACTCAGTCGTGCTGCCGCTGAAGCTGTAGCACTGCCCGGAGTACTCCACCGTGCTGTGGGGTGAACTGCTGACGGGATAAACCACGATGATCGAACAGGCGTAGCCCGTGCAGCCGGGCTGGCAGGCGTTGTAGGCATAGCTGTAACCGCACAACCCGGAGCCGCTGTACGTCCAGAGATCGACCGCACTGGTGCCCACAAACTCGGCCAGTGACGTGTGCGTTCCAAAGGCAAACGAAAGCGACGACGGTGAAGCCACCGCGCTGCTAAAGCAGCGGGCCGGGTTGCTGCCGAAGGCCACGTAAGGGGCAGGAAACCCAAAAGGCTGCGGCACGGTAACATTCTCCGCCGGAGCGTCGACGGACGTATAGCAGTATTCCGCTGCCGGGCCGCAGTTCGGATCGTGACACCCGCCGACCGGCACCACGGTCACGGCGTTGTCGTCCAGCACCGGCACAAAAACCGGATTGACGTAGCAGGCACCGTCAAAGATGACCGTCTGGGAATAGTTTTTAGAGTAGATGAACTCCGGCCCCACAACCGGCGTGGGCACGGGATCGGGTACCGGACTGTCTGCAACTCCCGTTTCATCCACGACCATGCTCAACACCAAGCCGGTTTCGTCGAACTGGTAATCCGACAGGTCAACGTCCACTTCTCCCACCTTCAAGATCGTGGTGCCGTCGTTGGCGTAATAATTCTGCGTAAGCGGCACGGCCCAGTCGTACGCCGCCACGTTGACATTCTCCGGCTGGCCCAGCGGATTGGCCAGTTGCCAGTCCACCACCAGATCAGGTGTGGCCACATCCTCGGTGGAAAAGTAATAGTTGAAAGCCGCCGTTTGAATGATCCAATCAGTGCCATTCCACCAGATGCCGCCCGCAACCCAAGGTGTAACACCGTAGTAGGGCTTGCCGTTAAAGGTGCCCTCCTGATTGTAGCGTCCACTTGTTGGGCCGCCGTTGGACACAACCATGAAGGAACCAATATCCCGCCACGTGTGTATTTTGATGTTTACAAATGACTCCGCGTAGGCTGCGCCGTCCAGCAGGAACAGCACCAGCTTGCCGTAAACATGTTTGATGCGATTGGAGATGAGCGGCTTGCTCTGCTTGAAAGTCAGCAGTGAAATGCAGCAGGGACGCACGCCTTCAATGGCCGAGATGGCGTGAGCGGCAAGATCATACTGCCCGTCCGCCGCGTAGTACGCGTAGAGGTTGCTGTCGGTGTAATAGAGGCCCGTGTAACCCGGCACGGGATTGGGCGTGCCGCTGGTGCTGAGGGTCATCAATGGGACACTGGTCGTGTTGTCAGTTGTATACAACAATGTGGCATTGCCGGTGCCCAGCCGGTTCAAACCGCTGGCGACATCCGTCTGGATGTCCAGCTTGGTGAACAACGCCGCCCAGCGCCGGGTGCGCCGTCCTTCACCGCCCGGATGCGCTGAGTTGCCACACGGACAACGCTCGTAACGGTAAAGCCCGCCGGGCAACACCCGCCAGCACTTGATCCTGACCCGTGTATTGAAGGCACTGTAAGAGAGGCCGTGAACCTTGAAGAAATCCGTCGTCAGCCGGATGCGCAAGTCGACGGGAGCCGGAACGTAAGTCGGCATGAACCCGTAATCGTAGCCCACATCCTCGCCAACCAGACCCCCGCCAAAGCCATTGAGGCACCAGTTTCCCTTCTGGGTGCGCACGACTACTTCGTCGTCGACGGTGGTGGTATCCGGGTCGATGTCAAACGTCCAGTGCGTCGTGCCCGGCAACAGGAAGATGTCCTCCGTTGAACTGGCGATCTGGTAGGGCAGCGTCGTCGCCGTGCCACCCGCCGCCGAAATGTTCTGGGTGAAAACTGCGCCGAGATAGATCGCGGTGCCTGAATACTCCGGCACCGGCAGGTTGTGGCGCACGTTGACCGAACCCTGCACAAAACACGTGCTGTCGAACGCAAGCTGGCTGCCGTCATAGCAGTAAGCGGTGCCCTTCAGCCGGTACATGCCAATCATGCTGCCGGTGTAATTGATCGCCGTGCCTTCGCCTGCAAACACACCGTGCCCGTTGCGATAAAGCGTCCAGAGTATCCGGCTGGGAGCCACACCCCGGCTGTCGCGAGCGATAATCTTGCCCACGATGTTTTCACCGGAGGCGAAGACCAGTTTGTCCCAGTTGACGCCCGCCTCCGCCTGCCCCGCGTGCGAGGCGACGTTGACGGTTTGAGCCACGTCCTGAAACAACCCGAACTCACCTACGGCTCTGGCGGAGATGGTGTGCGGTACCGGCGTGAGCGGGCTGAACTCAATAGTGCTGGCAAAACCGTGGGCCACGGTACCAGAACCGGTGGTAACAGACCAAGACGAAGGAATGACCAGCACTCCGTTTACAATCACAGAGACACGGTATGGGATGCCGACTGCTATGGTCGCGGGCAGCAGGGCACCGTTGAGACGTAGTTCTACCACGCTTTAACTACCCAGCCCGGCCTTCAACCCATTTGCCGGTACCGGGCGCGGAATTGCGCCCGTGGTCGAGCCACTGGTTCATTATCGGATTGTATTGCTGGCGAAAGCCACAGTCCGGGCATTCACGCCGAAAATGTTCTTTGGACGAGCGCTGGTGGGTTTTGCCCCAGAATAAAACACCAGCGCAGGGTGTGCCATCACTCCGACTGTGTGACGGCATCGACTTCTTCTCCTTCCACCACTCCGTCCAGCCACTCCTTGCGTGTGTAACAAAACTCTTGATTTTCCGTAGTGCCGTCATCGTTATGCTTCACGATAAACATGGGCGTCAGGCGGCCAAAGTTGACGACAACCTCGTTACCCACTTCAACCGGAAGATCAACCGTGGTGCCTTTTTGCACGACCCGGAAGTAGATGAAGTCGGGAGCCGACTGGCGCACCGCGCTGTCGGGCAGAAACAAGGTGCTGCCCGGCTGCTGGCGAATGAAGTGTTTGAGCAGCACGTAATCGCCCAGCGTCTCGATATTGTCGGCAGACACGTCATCACCGTTGATCCGGGCGATCAAATCACCTTGGAGCAGGTTCAGGTAATGCTTGTTCCCGAAGACAAACTTCTGGGTGGCCTCCATCATCCCGTTGATCTGAAACATCACCACGTCGCCCTCCTTGACCAGCGACGGAATTGGCGCGTCCGTGCGCTTCGGCCTGCCGTCGCCGATAAAACGCACAATGCCCAGCCGGTGGGTGTTGGTGTTTTGAGCGATGTCGGGAATGATGATGGTGGTCTTCGTCTTGGGACGGTGAAATTCAACGAGACAGCGGTGGCCGAACAGTTTGACGTTCATGCCTCCTAAGAACTGCCTTTCAGGCTTCTACCACTAATATCGAAAAAGCCGGTGCTGCTGCGCAAAAAACGGTCGCCGACAGTGGCCGTTGTATACACTTCGCGCTTCTCGATGGCGCGGATGGCCGCCTCCACGTCGTCATTGGGATCGAGCTTTTTATTGTCTTTGTCGAACGGCATCTCCGCGACGGTCACCTTTAGCTTGTTGCCGATGTAGCCCACGGACTGCCACGTCTTCTCGATGGCGTCGTGGTCGAACAGCATACAGAATTCCTTGACGCCTTTGCAGCGAAGCAGCTTGAGCGCCTGCACCTGACTGAGATGATGCTTGAACACGCACACCGGCACCACGTTGTCCCAGCCAAGCTCGCGAAACTTCCAGCGCAGCGATAGCACGTTCAAGATCGACTCAACAATGACGACGACCTCCGGGCGCACCGCCCGCACCGTGTCGATGTTGTAAACCCAGTAAGTCGCGCCCCATTTGATCTGGCCCCGGCTGGGGAACCGCTTGGTCGTCTCACCGGGCACGTCCACGTACGTCCGGCCTTGAAAGTAAACGCAGGTGTCATATTCGTAGACCGGGAAAATCGCGAACGACTCCCAGCGTGGATCGTCCATCGTGTAGCCCACACCCGCCTCGGTCATGTCGTCGAGGTTCAGGTTTTTGCGCAGCGCCATCTTCTTGATGAGTTTCGTGTAGATGCTGGCCGGTGTGCGGGCGATGGGCGTGAAACCAGCGGGCAACTCAACCTCCTGAATTACCGGCACCGTGCCCTGCGGTTCCGGCTCGTTGAGCAGTTCCGCAACCGGGATGTTGCTGCCACCACCGTCACCGACGGCAAAAGTGTAGCCCAGTGCCCGCGCCCACGCGAGGAAGTGACCTTTGTTGTTCTTGCCCTTGTTGCAGCGCCAGCAGAAGGTTTTGCTGGTTTTGATGTTGACAGACCGGTTGCCCGTTCGGTCGCCACATTCCGGGCACACAAAAACCAGTTCCTCGGCGGTGCATTTGCTGGCGACCACGTGGAACGTGCTTTCGATTTCTCTTTTGAGCAGCGGCCCGATCAT
>Ga0137445_1000050_pt1 | contig 12847 bp, 9 predicted proteins | sample EasRivERMGT338_2_FD_104647 | JGI IMG/M metagenome (GOLD analysis project Ga0137445, IMG submission 104647) | Soil microbial communities from meander-bound floodplain in the East River, Colorado, USA - East River MetaG ERMGT338_2 | ecosystem: Environmental > Terrestrial > Soil > Floodplain ...
CCGGAACCAAGAATTTATAAGCCATTGCTTATTAAAAGCAGTGTTGTGCTTGTTATCATTTTACTTGGATTCAATCTTGGTTTACCTATTGCATTAACGGCACTGGGAGGCGCTTCTCTTCTGTTGATAACAAGAAGAATAAAGCCAGAAAGAGTTTTTACGGAGCTCGATTGGGGACTGCTTGTTTTCTTCACAGGACTTTTTATAATCACCGATACGCTTAACTCATTATTCATCTCTAAATATTTTCATCTTTCTCAGGCAGCTTTAAGCGGGAATGAAATTGTTGATCTGTCAATTATTTCAGTTGTGCTGAGTAATCTAATTTCAAATGTGCCTGCTGTTCTTATATTAAGTCCAAACATTGGTTTGATGCCGGATCCAAAAACTCTATGGCTTACACTTGCAATGGCATCTACGTTTGCCGGGAATCTTACTTTGCTCGGTTCAGTTGCAAATCTTATTGTTGCTGAGTCTGCAAAAAGGAGAGGGATTATTTTAAAGTTTAATGAATATCTTAAGGCTGGAATTCCAATAACGCTGATCACTTTGTTAATTGGTGTGCTTTGGATGTTTTTGATTTCGTCTTTCTGAGTTCATTTACTCCTGTCACGGATTGGTCCGTGACATCAATAACTTTTCACTCAACCAGCGACAAAAACTCGCCGTAACCTTCTTCTTTCATTTTTTCTTTCGGAATGAAACGCAATGAAGCTGAGTTAATACAATAGCGCAAACCTGTTTCGCCAGGTCCGTCGTCAAAAACGTGACCAAGATGTGAGTCGCCCATTTTACTTCTTACTTCTGTTCTTATCATCCCGTAAGTGTTGTCATCTTTTTTCACAACATATTTTGGATCGATCGGTTTGGTAAAACTTGGCCAGCCAGTTCCGGAATCAAATTTATCTGCAGAACTGAACAGCGGTTCACCGGAAACTACATCAACATAAATTCCCGGTTTTTTATTATCCCAGAATTCATTTTTAAAAGCAAATTCGGTTCCTTCGCACTGTGTTACCTTATATTGTTCATCTGACAGCATCTTCTTTAGTTCTTCATCGGTTGGTTTTTTATACTCTTTATTCCACGTGCTCATAGTTGAATCATTCCTTTCTGATTTTTGCTGTATTTTATTTTCGGCTGCGGTTTGGTTATTCTTCTCTTCCCCGCTTTGCGAGCAACCTGTTGTAAACAATGCTAAAACTAAAAAAACACTTAATAAATTTTTCATAACATTTCTTTTAACAATTTATATGACAAAATAATTCCAGTTAACAAACCGAACAAGTCAAAATTAGGTTGGGATTATCACGAAGGTATCACAGAAAAATGGATTTTATTGTACAGAACTGTAGTGTGTTTACTTAAATAAGAATGACGGAGAACAATGCGCACTAAATAAATGGATGAGTTTTTACAGCGTGCTAATTCAGATTAAAATTCTCTATCACATTATGGTTGGCTATCACCGAATTTTCTTTATAAAGCTCATCATTCGCATAAATGTAAAGAAGACTGCCGCCTTTAAGCAAATTAATAATCTCTTTCGATAATTTATTCGAAACAGCAGGACAACCCCAGCTTCGTCCAATAACACCGTTTCCATTGACAAGTCTCTCATCAACGTAATTTGCACCGTGAATGATAATTCCTCTTAATCTGGCATTATCGTTTATACCCTTTTCCAATCCTTCAAGTTTTAACGAATAGCCTCTTATGCCAAAGTATGAATTGCCGGTTCTAAAAAAGCCAAGACTGCTTTTATAAGATCCATATTTATTTGAAAATTTTGTCGCATTCAGATAACCAGATTTTTTTCCGTGAGCAACTAATGTATGATAGAGCAGCTTATGATTTTCAATATCAATAATAAAAAATCTTTTTTCGGTGGACGGTTTTGAATAATCTATTATTGAAAGTAATTTTTTATTTGACAGCTCTATTGAGTTATAGCCATCCATCGCATGCTTAAAAACATTATAATCTAATTTATCTGTGAGATTGCATTCCCTATAAAGATTTTTAACAAGCAATTCGTTGTTATCTACATCGGAAATGATATTGTGATTTGAATTTATATTTCTCTCGCCTGGAGCGCTGTTAGATAAGGGGATTGATAGAAGTGAAAAAACCCCAACAAAAGCAATTAAAAATGTTCTCATATGTAGTAATGATGCATCATTTGTTATTAGATACTGCTTTCGGTCTCAATTTGCATACCATAGATAAAAGCCTAATCCTGGTATATCAGCAAACATAATCCGTCATAAAAACGTATAACAGCGACGTAAATAGCAATCAAAATAAGGCTTAAATGCCGGAAAATTTTTATACGATGTAAGAAGATTACACGAGGAAGGGAAAAACTACTCCTCTAAGCTGCTTTAATCATTTTCTTTTAATTCCCCTGTTTGCTCAACTGAAACCGAGCTCTGATTTCTATAAAGATTAATTTGAAATCTGTTGGCTTCAATTTTGGCCTAAAATTTTTTTATTACAATCCAATTTTTCGCCGCCAATTAACAAACCAAACTTAGATTGGAATAATGACGAAAGTATCCAGGAAGAATATTGTTTGTAATCGAAGTTTAGCGGCGTTGTAACTAACACCGTAATCGGTAAAATGCCACTCGGAGCTAAGCGGTCGGGTGGAGGCGCTTATACAACTTATTTAATGAACTGAAATTTTTCGCTTTTAATTTTTATCCTTTTACCGTTATTAAAGTGATAAGTATCTGTTATAAGGTAATTAATGTCTCCATCATTAGGATGTTGAACTATTTGCTCAAGGATTATTGGAATGTCATTTTTCATTATATAAATGTTTTCAGTGAAACAATTACTATAACACCCTTCAGAAATGTGTTCACTAAAAGTTTTATCTTTTAAATTTACATCTGGATTGATAATATCTGGCAGTTCATCATTAATTATAAATTCATTCTTTTTCTTGTTATAGAAATAAGGAGTATAGTTATAATTTCTACCCATGTCTCCAATTCCATTTAATAACATCAAATCTTTATATCCATCAGAATCGAGATCGATTAAGTTACTATCTACATCGCGGTTATAACCATTTCCCAAAAATTCAATATTCAGAAAGAAATCATTACCCATAATAATTTCGTGGTTTAAAGATTGCAATAACTCCTTTGTTTTTGATTTATAAATGTCAATTCTAAAAACTTTGTTCGAATAAATACCTGATGAATCAGAGGAAATCTCAGTAACAACAAACGTAAATGGTGGAAGATTATTGTTTATTATTTTATTAAAAATCCGAGTTTTATCAGATTGAGCGAAAATTAAATTAGTAAATAAAATAATTATAAATGAAAAGTGAAAAATATAATTCATAAGATTACTCAAGTTGTCTAACTATTACTTATACTGCTAAATTCTTTCCTCACTGGTAATTAACAACCTGAACAGGAAAATCCAGGTCGGCTTCTTTTACTTTTTGAATGACTATCTGCAGGTCGTCTTTCTTCGCTCTCCGAACAAGAATTCTTTCATCCATTATCTGCGCGCTCACATTCAGGTTCATATCCTTTATCATCTTTGTGATTTTCTTTGCATTGTCTTTTTTGTTAAGCTCGATCTCAGTTGCAGAGTCCTTTAAATCATCTCTCTGATGAATTTCTTTGATTGCCTGGTTTACAGCGTTATCTGCCTCCTGGAAATCAATTTCAGAAAGAATATTGAATGTTGAGTCTTTTGCCATTTTTTCTTCAATTATTGACTCAAATATAAATAATTACAGAATGTGATTTAATTTTCAGCACTGAGCATCATTAATAAATTTTGATTTCATTCAGACCATTTTATTTTTTGCTGTTCAAAATTTAGCCTCAATAAATAATGAGGAATTAAATGATAATCGATGGGATCGAGAACGTAAATCTTTATAAAAATAATGGACAAAGGATAAGCAAGTCATTCGACTACATCAAAACAACCAATCTGAAAAACCTACCCGCAGGAAATTATCCTATTGACGGGGAAAACATTTTTGCATTTGTAAGTGAATACTTGACGAAGTCCGAATCCGAAGGAAAGCTTTAGGTACACAAAAAGTATATTGATGTTCAGTATGTAATTAGTGGAGAAGAATTGATTGGTTACTTTCACTTTTTACAATCCCTGATAATATGCACAAAATAAGTACATTTTTATATTAAACGCACAAAATATTAGTTTTATTGTGCGCGTCATCGAAAATATGCACAACCACTGTGCAGGTAAGGGACGATATGCACAACAATTCAAAAATTATGCGCACGATATTTAGCCATTTGAAAGGATTTTAAACAAGGCCAGGTTTTTATAAAGGGTTTCTCTGCCCACAATTTCGGATTCAAGAATACCAAGCTCTTCTAATCGCTTAAGATATTTACTGGCGGTGTTTCGTGATGCGATTTTCTTTTCTTCAAGAATGGCAATCTTACAATACGGCTGGTTAAAAATAACTTCAATCAATTCGTGAGAATAAATATCAGGGGCTTCCGTTTTAACTTTTTCAATTGCTGAAGAGTAGTTTTCAAAAATAAAATTCACTTTATCCAAAGTAATTTCAGCAGTCTGTTTAACTGCTTCGAGCATGAAGATTACCCATTTATCCCAGAGACCTTCTTCGGTTACTTCTCTTAAAAAGCGGTAGTAATCATTTTTATATTGAAGAATATATTTTGAAAGATAAATGACCGGCAGCTCAATCAGTTTTTCATTACATAAAAAAAGAACGTTAAGAATTCTTCCTGTTCTGCCGTTGCCGTCGCTGAATGGATGAACTGCCTCAAACTGGTAATGAAGCATTGCCATCTTAATGAGCGGATCAATGCTGCGATCATTAAGAGCAACATCAAACCAGTTGTTTAATTTTTCCATCAAAATATTTCCGGGCACAGGAGGAGTGTAAACAACATGCGAGCTGCTTCCGATATAAACCTGCACACTCCTGACTGCTTCGTTTTTTCCGGTGATTGTTTTAAAGATTTCAACAGCAAGTTTAACAGAAAAATCTTCCGGTTTTTTCATTTTTGAAAATGCATTCCACAAAGCTTCCCGGTAACGTAGAACTTCTTTAGTCGCAGCATCAGTGCCTGAACTTGAAGAAGAAAATGCTTTATAGAGTGCATCATTAGTGGTGAAAATATTTTCAATCGTTGAGCTGTCTTTTGCTTCCTGCAAAACGAGTGTATTGATCAGCATAAGAGGATTGGGAATTACCGGCAGCCGTCCCTTTAGTTCTGCAAGCGCTGCACGCGCTTCAGCAAGCTTTTTATAAACATTAAGATTTTCCCAAACTTTGCTGTCAGGTAAGAGTAATGGCAGTTCATTATATGGCAGATCTTTTTTAAAGTCCATTTCAGATTTTCAGAGACTAATTATAACAGATGGATTTCGTTTTAAACCGGATACAAACTTAGGAAGTAATGAATCCATTGGCAAGAATTACAGACAAAAGGACTGGATAAATGTTAAGTGCTAGATTGTTTCTTTCTTTAATTCATCTTTCTGAAACAGATCTCTTACATTCTTACTGAAAGAGATTAGGAATTCCAGAAGTAGTTCGGGTGTTGGAAAGTTATTTTTAATAATTAATTTCATCACGTCTTTTTTCTGTTCAAACTTAACAGCTTCTTTGTGCTCATCCAGGATGTAACGCATCAGCTCGACAAATTGGTGCTTATAGTAATCTTCCTTTTCTCCTTTGGGAAGAATAATAGTAACCACATTTCTATGCATCATTATTTTTTCAAACAAGGCGTAAGAAGCAAAATACCTCAGAGTTGCGGCAAGCAGAAGCCTGTTAACAATTGAAGGGATTGGTCCGAACCGGTCAGTCATCTCCTCTTTTAAATCATCCACCTCTTCTAATTTTTTTATTGAGTAAAGTGCAGTATAAAAATTTAGTCTGTCGCTCTGTTCCGGCATATAAATTTCCGGAATTCCAATTTCGAAGTAAGTATCAATAGCCGGCTCGGTTCTTAGCTCCTGTTTCGGTAAAGTTTTAAATATTTCCTGGAATTCCTGGTACTTTAATTCTTCGACTGCTTCGTCAATCATTTTTAAATAAAGATCGAAACCAATATCATTAATGAAACCCGATTGTTCTTTGCCAAGCAGATTCCCGGCGCCGCGGATTTCAAGATCACGCATCGAAAGATTAAACCCGGAACCGATTTCTGTAAATTCTTCAATTGCTTTTAAACGACGCAAAGCCTTCTTAGTAATTCCGCTTATTGTAGGAACAATAAAGTAAGCATAAGCTTGTCTTGTGGACCGTCCCACTCTTCCTCTTAACTGGTGAAGTTCTGCAAGACCAAATCTATCTGCACGATTAATTATGATTGTATTAACATTTGGAATATCAATTCCCGACTCAATAATTTTTGTTGAGAGAAGCACATCATATTGACGATTGAGAAAACCATGAATAACATTTTCAAGCCGGGTTGGATTCATTTGTCCGTGTGCAATTCCGATCTTCACATCGGGAATATGTTTGTTTAGATAATCCGCCAGCTTATCAATTGACTGAACTCTATCGTGCACAAAATAAACCTGTCCGTTTCTTTTAACCTCATTGTAAATCCATTCCCGGATTTTTGTAACATCAAAAGTTGAAACTGTTGTATAAATCGGCTGCCTGTTTGGGGGCGGTGTTGCGATAATTGAAAGATCACGTGCACCAAGCAAAGATAAATTTAATGTGCGTGGAATTGGTGTTGCGGTAAGCGCAAGTGTGTCAACATTAATTTTAAGCGAGCGTAGCTTTTCTTTCGCAGTAACACCAAAGCGATGTTCTTCATCAATCATCAGCAGCCCAAGGTCATTAAATTTTATATCTTTTGAAAGAAGTCTGTGTGTACCGATGACAACATCCATTTTCCCTTCACCAAGATCTTTTAAAATTGTGCTCTGTTCTTTTTTAGTCTGGAACCGTGATAGTGCAGCAACCCTAACTGGAAATTGTGTTAAGCGATCTTTAAAAGTGTTATAATGCTGTTCTGCAAGAATTGTGGTGGGAACAAGTAAAGCAACTTGTTTGCCATCTTGCACTGCTTTAAATGCCGCACGAACAGCAACTTCTGTTTTGCCGAAACCTACGTCACCGCAAACAAGTCTGTCCATAGGGTTTTCGGCTTCCATATCCTCTTTAACCTCGGCTGTAACTTTTTCCTGATCGGGAGTGTCTTCATAAAAAAATGAAGCTTCGAGTTCCTTCTGCCAGACAGTATCAGGATTAAATTTAAATCCCTTTGCTGCCTTACGCTTAGCATATAGTTCAATCAGCTCGCGCGCGGCTTCTTTAATTTTCTTTTTTGTCCTTTGCTTTGCTCTGTCCCATTCGCCCGTACCAAGAGTAGAAAGTGTGGGTGCAAGTTTGCCGTCAGATTCATTTGCCGAATATCTTTTTACAAGTGTAAGGTAATTCAGATTTACATAAACAACCCCGCCTTCATTGTAAAGTAGTTTCATCGACTCTTGTTTTGTTTCACCGATGCTTATTGTTTCAAGCCCAACATATTTTCCAATTCCATAATTTTCGTGAACGACATAATCCCCTTTCTTGATTGAGGAAAAAGCTTTGGATTTTGATTTACTATGTCTTTTATGCTTTACAACTTTGGCTCTGTATGGTTTGTTGAAAACCTGGTAATCTGTCAGAAGCAAAAGCTTTTCTTTAGCGAGAAGGAAACCTTCTTTGATTCCTAATGTTTCAAGTTTAATTTTTCTTGATTCGATCAGCTCGGCCAACTCGGGTTTGAATTCTGTAAGAAGATCTTTTAATCGTGCTGTTTGAAGTTCATTTTCAGATGTCAGAATAACATTATAATTATTATCAGCATACTGCTTTAAAACTGAGAAAAGGATTTCATAGTTTCCATTTATCGATGGTGCAGGTTTTATTCCCAGTTCAATTTTGTTGTTAGTATTCAGCGCATCTTCAATAATCCATCGTGTGTTTTTTTTAGCTGTAAAATCGATTGCGGCTGTTTTAAATTTTTCAACATCCGCTTTTGTCTCGACAGGTTCCGGGAATTCATCTTCTAAAGGTTCGTTTACGATTGATACTGAATGTTGAAATTGCTCCTCTCCAATGACTTGATCAGTTTGTTCATTCTCTAAAGTTTTAAGTTCGTAATCAGAGGCAAAAATTAATGGATTATTAAGATAGTCGAAGATATCAGCATTAAGATTCTCAACATTATTTTTATCCAATATCCCGGCTAAAGTAGTGCTTTCGAGTTTTTCAACAGATCGTTGACTATCCGGATCAAAATGACGGATTGATTCTAGAAAGTCGCCGTCAAATTCCAACCGAACAGGATTACTTTCACTGTAAGACCAAAAATCTATACTCGAACCGCGTTGTGAATACTCACCAGGTGCTTCAACAAATTTATCTTTTTGATAGTTCAGAACATTCAGATATTCGATTAAGTCATCATACTTGATTTTACCGCCGGTTTCTATTTTTGTTGTGGTTTTTTCAATTCGATCCTTCGATGGAAGTTTAAGCCGTAGTAATTCATAAGTAGAGACGATTATGAATTTTTCCTGGCTGGCAATATCAGTTAATTTTTCCTGGATTGACTCGGTCTTAAATTCATCAAAAGAAATGATACTTCTTTTTAAACCGAGTATATTAAGTTCAACCTGGAGTTCTGCGGCTGACCTGGTGTCGGGCAAAAGCACAACCAGCTGATTCTCATTTGAACTTAGTTCATCAACCAGGAAGGATTTTGTAACTCCATGAAGTGTTGAAACATAAATCTTGTTTGTGATTCCATTCAAATCAGCTAAACTTTTAAATACTGCTTCAAACAAATTTTTGGAAATAAAATTGCTATTAATAACAGAACTCATATAGAATGTTCAAAAATAAAAAAGGCTCAACTTTGTTGAACCTGTAACTAAAATAATTTTTAACCAAGTACAAAGTACAGTGCTACTTTTGTAATTCGAGCAGGATGAGCTTCTTTCCTTTCTTATTCCTTACATTGGTTGGCTTGTAGTAAAGTTCGTAGACGGTTGATTTTTTTATATAAGATTTATATTTCATTTCCGCCTTTTTAAATTCTTCAGTTAAATCTCCACCTTTCATCACCATTAAATAAGCTTTATCTTTTATCAGCGGGATCGAATATCTGAAAAGGATAATCAGGGGAACCGTCGCCCGGCTCACAACCAGATCAAATGAGTTGCCGTGTCTGGAAATAAATTCCTCACTTTCAACCCGGTGGTTTTCTGCAATAACGTTGCTCAATTTCAGTTTATCAATAAACTGCTGCACTGCAACTACTTTCTTTGAGGTTGAATCTGCAAGAACCCCTCTTATATCAGGACGCATAATTGCCATCGGAATGCCTGGGAAGCCGCCGCCAGTACCGATATCTATGAACTTTGAAATTTTATCTGGAAGGAACTTTGTGATGTAGGCAGAGATAAAAACGTGTTTCTCAATGATGGAATCAATATCTCTCTTAGATATAAGATTTAATTTTTTATTTTTTTCGGCAACTAATTGAGCAAAATATGCTAATCGCTCTGTCCTCGTGGGCTCGGGGTTAAAGCCGTTTTCCCAGCAAAAGACTTTAAGCTCTTTGAGAAACTTTTCTTGCTGATCAGCCATAAAAAATAAAAATTATCTTTTTAAATATACCAATAAAATGTAAATATCAGACGGTGTTACTCCCGACAATCTTAATGCCTGACCGATTGAACGGGGTTTTACTTTAGTAAGTTTTTCTCTTGCTTCAGCTGATAGTGCTTTCAATATAGAATAGTTTAATGTTAAAGGAATAAAAGTGCCCTCATATCTTTCAAGCTTCTCAATGGCCTCTTGCTGTCTTTTAAAATAGCCCTCGTACTTCAATTCAATTTCGACCTGCTCAAGTGCAATTTTATCATTAAGTAATTGTTGTAAAACTTTATTGTTTTGATAACCGTTTAATTTGATGAGTTCACCAAGATTTAGTTCGGGCCTCTTGCACAGTTTTGAAAATGTTTCTGTGGACTCAATTGGGCTTGAGCCTTTCCTGGTAAGGAATTCATTCACATCTCTTGCATGAAGTTTTGCATTAGAACATAGATCTAGCCCGCTAACGATAATATTCTCCCTGCTCTCTAAAGTCTCAAACAATTCTGAATCAATTAGTCCGAATTGATAACCATATTTCATCAGTCTTCTATCAGCATTATCTTGACGCAAAAGTAACCGATGCTCGGCTCTGGAGGTAAACATTCTGTAAGGTTCTTCTGTGGATTTGGTAACAAGATCGTCAATCAGAACTCCTATGTAAGCTTCACTTCTTTTTAAAACAAATTCATCTTTTCCCTGAATTTTTAAAGCAGCATTAATTCCAGCAATTAATCCTTGTGCCGCCGCTTCTTCATACCCGGATGTGCCATTCACCTGCCCGGCAAAGTAAAGCCCTTCAATTAATTTTGTTTCTAAAGTCAGATCTACCTGATGAGGTGGAAAAAAATCATACTCAACTGCATAACCTGGTCTTACCATCTCAGCCTCTTCCAACCCCTTAATTTTGTGAATCGCTTCTATCTGGATTTCTGCAGGCAGGGAAGTTGAAAATCCATTAACGTAGATAAGCTCGCTGTCCAATCCCTCCGGCTCAAGAAAAAGTTGGTGATGAGGTTTGTCTGAGAAGCGAACAATCTTATCTTCAATGGAAGGACAGTATCTTGGACCAACTCCTGATATTAATCCAGTGAACATCGGAGATTCCTTAAATCCTTTCTCAAGGATTTTATGCACAGTCATATCAGTATGAGTAATGTGACAGCTCTTCTGCGGCAGATATGGAAACCTTTCCCGATCAGTTCTGAATGAAAACGCCTGAGGATTTTCATCTCCCGGCTGTTCTTCAAGTATTGCCCAATTAATTGAATTTTTGAGTAGGCGAGGGGGGGTGCCTGTTTTTAATCTTCCTGTAACAAATCCCAATCCAACGAGTGATTCTGTAATGCCGGTTGAGGGTTTTTCACCAAATCTTCCACCGCTGGTAGATTTGAGACCTGTATGCATAAGAGCATTCAGGAATGTTCCAGATGAAAGGATAACTGCCTTACTATAAATCTCAGAATCAGAATTCGTTTTTACGCCCTTAACCTGATGACCATCAACGATGATTTCAGACACAGATTCTTCAATAATATCAATATTGATCTCCATTGAAATTAATCTCAGCGCCTCTACAGAGTAAAGCTTCCGATCGGACTGACAACGCGGGGACCAGACCGCCGGTCCTTTAGAACGATTTAACATTCTAAACTGAATACCGGTTTTGTCAGCGATTAATCCCATAACTCCACCCAAGGCATCAATCTCCCTGACGAGATGTCCTTTGGCGGTTCCTCCAATTGCGGGATTACACGACATTCGTCCAATTGCATTTTTATCCATTGTTAACAACGCCACTGAACATCCCATTCGGGCTCCCGATAGAGCTGCTTCAACACCAGCATGACCGCCACCAATTACTAATATATCGTAGTTCTTAATCATAAGCTCTTATAAGACAATGATTTTCACGTGAAACCTGAAAGTATTATTAAAGTTGACGGAATTTTAGAACCCTGATTTTCACGTGAAACTTTCATTTACCAATACAAAATTTTGAAAAAACATTATTCAGTATATCATCTGAAGTAACAACGCCGATTATTTCTGCAAGACTTTGCTCTGCGCTTCTCAAGTCTACGGATATAAATTCGCCACTCATTTCTTGAGAAATTGAATCTTTTGCATTCAGCAAATTTTTTCTGGCTTCCTCAAGACAATTGTAATGTCTTAAAGTACTGATTATAGCTGTTTTCTCACTAAAGCTTGAGGAGCTAAGGGCAGAATCTTTTATTTTCTTCAGAAGTTCCTTAATCCCTAAGCCAGTTTTAGCCGAAATTTTAATCTCGGCATTAAATGCGGAATTGACATCCAAATCCGCTTTATTCATCACTTTAAATATTTTCCCTGAGATACTGAGATCGCTTATTTCTTTAAATATTTCTTCAGAAAATCCTCGATCAACATCCCCAAGAAACACAACAATGTCTGCATTTTTTACTGCTTCGCGGGATCTTGTAACCCCCTCCTTCTCAATCTCATCCTCCGAAAAACGAATTCCAGCAGTGTCGTAGAGTTTGATGAGTATACCATCCATCGAAACTTCCTCCCGAATAATATCTCTGGTTGTTCCTGGTATGTGGCTGACTATGGCTCTCGATTCCTTCAGAATATAGTTCAATAATGAAGATTTCCCGACATTCGGCTGGCCAACAATTACAACATTTATCCCATCTCTAATGATTCGGCCAAATGAATATGTGCTTAAAAGGGCATCGATTTCTTTAATTATCTCATCAATTCCCGCATTTAGCTTTTCCTTTCCCATAAACTTAATATCTTCCTCCGAAAAATCCAGCTCGAGCTCAACAAAGGATGATAGATTAATAAGAAGTGCGCGTAATTCACTCACTTTTTGTGATAATAGTCCATCAAGCTGATTTCTGGCTCCTCTCAAGGAAGCGTCGGTACTGGATCTGATCACATCAGCAACGGCCTCTGCCTGAGACAAATCTAGTCGTCCGTTTATAAAAGCACGCTTTGTAAATTCACCCGGTTCCGCTAATTTCAAACCAAATCTAATCAATTCTTCCAAGACTACTTTAGCAATAAATGGACTACCATGAATATTAATTTCCACTGAATCTTCTCCAGTATAAGAGTTTGGTGCCCTGAAAACTGAAATTAGAACGTCATCCATTGTATTGCCCAGCGTATTAACTAGTCTTCCATAGTGAATAGTATGAGATTCAG
>Ga0137445_1000051_pt1 | contig 12841 bp, 17 predicted proteins | sample EasRivERMGT338_2_FD_104647 | JGI IMG/M metagenome (GOLD analysis project Ga0137445, IMG submission 104647) | Soil microbial communities from meander-bound floodplain in the East River, Colorado, USA - East River MetaG ERMGT338_2 | ecosystem: Environmental > Terrestrial > Soil > Floodplain ...
GAATTCCCAATTTGTGCAGTTTGTAAGAATATAGATTCAACACATCCACGAGCTAGTGAAATTAAGATTGCACAATAGGGACATTTCATGAGCTATAGATCCTTTACAGCCGGCGATATTATGAATATTGCTGCAGGCTTACTTAATGATTATAATAGAACTTCATATACTTATCCAGCTATGATACCATTTCTTCAATTATCTATACAAGAATTACAAGAATATTTTGAACTTAATAACATTCCAATCACTAATGATACATCAGAGATTATCGAAGTAGATGCTGGTGTTTCTGAAATAGGATTCGTCGGTGATACAGTTCCTCCTAATAATCTTCCAGATGATTTAGTTGAAATACAACAGTTATGGTATAGTGCTAGAGGTCAAAATGTGTGGCTTCCTATGACAAAAGGAGAATTTCTTCCACATTATTTAGAACTTATTCAAATTGATCCGTTAACCTATTGGGCTTGGTTTAAAGAAAGAATTAACTTCCTACCAGCGATCTCTAATAGCGATATTAAACTGAATTATGTACATACATTCTTTCCAGATATTGTAGATGAAAATACACAGTTATCCTTAATAAATGGAAGAACATTCTTACAGTATAGAACAGCAGCATTAGCAGCTCAGTTCATTGGTGAAAACAAAAGCAGGGCTGATGAATTGAATGCTTTTGCCATTCCTGCTATGGATAGGATTACTGGTATTAGTGTTAAGGGCAAGCAGTCTATTATGGTTAGGAGAAGACCATTCAGAGCAGCGTTTAAAAATAGAAGGATTATGAGCTAGTGCGAGACCATCCCCCATTCCCAGTCGAACAGTTCTGGGGCCTATTCGATAGAGATGATCCCGAAGATTGTCCGATTGATCACTTCCGCGAGTGCGAAAATCTTGATACGGCTGGATTTGGCCTGGGAGTTAGAACCAGGGATGGCATCGGGCCGAGTCAGAATGTTGTAGCTCCTCTTGGACGAATATTACGAATACATAACTACGTAATGCAGACAGGATATACATATCTAGTTCTAATTCTAAATGATGATGACGATGGTGAAATATATCATGTCATAAACAGTATAACAGTATTAGGTCCTATTTTAACTATTGCAGCTATGAGAGATTTTAAAGTTGTTTCTTATAATGGTAGAGCCTATATTACTCCATTTACATCTTATACTGCAACTACAGGCTTAATTGAGAAGGGCCTACAGAGTGATTTTCTATATGTATATTTAGGAGATGGAACTCAAGCTAGAAAAGCTGCTGGTGCTGCTCCTACTGCTGGTAGCTTAACTATTGCTAATGATGGAGCACAGAATTCAGACGCTGGTGATCATTTATTTGGTGTTTTATATGAAACCAATACAGGTTATTTAACTGCTCCTAGCCGTTTCACACTCTTCAATAGTAATGGAACTGGTTTTGATTTTTCTGCTATTCCCGTTAGTCCAGATTCCTTTGTCGTTGCCAGACGACTGGTAATGACTAAAGTCATTGTTGATTATAATGGTAATACTACTGGATATCAATACTTCTTCATTCCTGATGGTAGAATTCCAGATAATACATCTACAGTTCTAGCAAATATCACAGTATTTGATGCTGATTTAGTTGAAGATGCAAGTCATTTAATTGATAATTTTGCAGAAATTCAAGCCGGTGCAGCTATTGGATTGTATCATGATAGACTAGTTATTGGTGCAACCTTCACTGACATCTCTTTAGCATATGTTAGCTTTCCAGGAGAACCTGAAGCTATTAGCCAAATTACTGGATTAGTTATTGTTCCATTAGATGGTAATCCTATTACTCATATTCAAGAATTAAGAGACATTATGTATATATTCAAGCGTTCAAAGACTGTAGGATATGCTGATAATGGTGGAGAACCTGCTGATTGGCCGTTTACAGTTGTTGATCAAGCTATTGGATGTCCTGTTCATGGAATTGCTACAGTTTTAGACGCCGGCGGTGCTTCTGTAGACTTCTTAATTGTCTGTTCATTTAACGGAGTTGTCCTCTTTAATGGACAGTATGTTAAACCTGAACTTTCATGGAAAATACAAGGCTTCTGGTTTAGATTACAAAGAAGTGATTTCAGGCTTATTCAAATCGTTAATAGTTCTGTAGTTAAGAAGTTATATATAACATTACCAGATCATAAGATGCTTGAAGCTGATTATTCACAAGGATTAGATCCACAAAAGATTAAATGGTGGCCTATGAGATTTGATATTCAGGTTAATACTGTAGCTTTAGTTAACACAGACGAAATCATCTTGGGTTCTGAAACACGTCTTGCTACTCCGTAGCAGAGAAAAGAGAAGAATATGTCAGCAGTAATGTGTCAAGGCGCCCAGGTGATGGCTCTTAATTCTATTTTGGGTTTAGCTGGTGGATTCACAGATGCCTGGATAATGAAGCTATTTAGTAATAATGTGACACCATCTCTTACAGACACAACGGCTACATTCACAGAAGTAGCCGGTGGGGGATATGTAGACATTGATCTAGATAAGAATGAATTCACAGTAACACCCGGCAATCCAGGACAGGCATTATATAGTGCAGCCCAAGATTTTCTTTTCACTGGAGCTACTACTGCACCAGGAACTATTTATGGGTATTATGTTGTTGATGGTGCTAACAATTTAATTCAAGCTGAGCGATTTCCTAGTTCACAAGTTCCTATTGTTCCTGTTAATGGTACTCTGATTCGTATTACTCCTAAGATTACGGCAGCTTCTGCTAATTCTTAATCATCTAGACTATAAATGCCTATCTCAGTTGCATCTACTTATGAAGCTGGATTTTCAGCTCCAGGTAACTCTGTAGCTGTAAACTCTGTTGATTATTTGGATGCTATTTCTGATTCTAGTAATTCTAAATATATTAGTTTAACTGGTAGTGCTATACAAGATGAGAATGCTATTTTTGTATTCGGACTACAGACAGTTGTAGATCCTGGAGTAGATACTGGATTTACTTTTAGAGTAGTAGCAAGATATGTAACAGATCCTGGTGACTCAGCTATTAATTCTTTTTCTGCTCAATTAGAATCACCTTTGGGAACTGGTGCTGTTCTAGGAAATTTAAATAATCCTACATTTGAATCTGCTACATTCGTTACATTATCCATTCCAGTAGATATTGCTGACGTTCAAACATGGAGGGCAGATGGTGGTTTTGGTCCTCCAGTAATAGGTGTTTCTGGATTATTCTTAAATCAAATTCTTTTTGGGCTATTAGCAGGTGCCCCTAATACAATATTAGATATCTCTTATATAGAATTAGAATATCCTAGTGCCGGTCCTGCACCAGATTTAGAAATAACATCTGATGCTGGTTTAGTATTTGGTGGTGGCTTAGGAGATGCTGAGTTAGTATCAGATGCAGGCTTAATATTTGATTTTTCTGCAAGTCTTATAGAATTTAATGAATATATATCTGATGCAGGCTTTATTTTTGGAGGTGGCGGATTAGCATCAGGTTTAGCTTTTACATCTGATGTAGGATTAGTATTCGATTTTAGCATTATAGATCCTGTAATATCTAAAGATCCTTCAGGAATATACACTTTTGTTACAGGACAGCATTTTGATCGTATCTTAAGCCGTAATACAGCAGCTAATGAAACTTTAGATGTGGAGATTCCAGAACCATTTGGTAAGACAGGTTATTATGGTGGTTGATGGCTACTAGAAAATCATCTGCTGTTCCATCTAAAGGTGAAGATATTAATCATTTCGCCGCTATTCGTCTACGTGTTGTAGGAAATGGAAATCTTATAATTATAACATATGGTTTAGAGGGAATCCTTATACAGCAATTAGATAATACAGTAATGCAGGCAGCTACAAACATACAACCTACAAAATTAATGAATGTTTCTCAACAAAGATTATCATTTGAGTTTAGAGTTACTGAATTTGGCGAGTGGTTTGAACTACAACGCTTTATTATTTTCTCTAAACCTATATACAGTCAAGGTCCTAATTTATGAGCTCTCCTAATATATTTCCTTCTTCTAGTAAAGCATTTGATCTTGATCGTCTTCTTACAACTCTAAATGTTAGTGGTATTCAGACATCCAATCCTCCCTTATATCAGGTTATTAGTCAGTTATTAAATGCAGTTCGTGCATTTCAGAATGCTACAAATACTTCTATTGCTGGAAACTCTACAGACATCACTGCTCTTGAAGGTCGAACTTATTTAACTGTAGAAGATGAAACTGTAGTGTTACCGAATTCAAGACAATTATTAGCTGGAGATGGAATAGAATTTGATGATTCTGTTGCATCTGAGAGAACTATATCATCTGATAGATATCCATCTCAATTAGGATTTACAGGTTTATAATGGCATTTGTTGGTTCAATTTTAGCTAATGGTCAATTACCAGCAGTTAAGGCTACTCTTTATACTGTTCCAGCTTTGACTAACACTTATATCAAATTTATTAATGCTCATAATCCTTCTGCTGGGATTGAATCAGTTATTTTTTATATTAAGAAGTCTGCCGGAGTTAGTAGAATATTAGGAATAGCTGAATTAGATGAAAATCAACAGACTAGAGTAATTGATAAAGAAGAAACATTAAATTTATCTGCTGGTGATCAAATAGAAGGAGAAACTACTACAGTTACTACAGTTGATTATGTTATTACAGGCGTAGAAGAAACATAATGCAAAAGATCAATTCGGCTGGCGTTCCTATGATTGCTCTTGAATCTGGGGGCGTAGCTTTAACTAATATTAATATTTCTGCTGGAACAACCTCTAATAATCTTTCTAATCTTGTATTTAGTAATAGCAATTCAGTATCTTTTGGTCTTAATGGATCTACTATTACAGCTTCTATTGCAGCTCCTCAGGGAAGTATTAATATATCTGCTGGCACAACTAGTAATTTATCATCCGCCTTTACCTTTAGCAATTTAAATGGAGTTACATTTGGATTAGATGCAGGAACTATTACTGCATCAGTTGCTCCTAGTGCTGGTAGTTTAAATATTTCTGCTGGAACTACTAGTAATAATTTAACTAATTTAGTATTTAGTAATTCTAATAATATTTCTTTTGGTCTTAATGGATCTACTATTACAGCTTCTGGATCATTAAGTCAAAGCAATCAAATTATAACTGTTCTTCTTGGTATAGCAAATTCAATAACAGATGCTGGTTATGTTTCATCAAGAACTTTTAATGCTTCATCTTTATTGCTTGGAGCTTTAGTAGGAGCTCGTATAGGTATAAGAACTTCTGGTGGAGTTGAAAGAATTGAAATATCTGCTTCTCAAGATTTTCATGCAAGATTTATTGGTAATACAACAATAAGTTCTGTAGGAACTTTTAGTTTCAGTCAATTCCATGTTTCCGGGGCTGGAAATATTACTGTTGGAGCTGATAATTTTCTTGGTAGCAATACTTGGTTTATCTCAGGTTCCCAATCAAATCAACAAATTACGTTATTCGCAACCTCTAATACTACTCAATCATCTACTGGAACAACTAATGCTTCTTCTATTATTTTCGCTGGTGCAGGTGGAGTTTCAGTAGGAATTAGTAATGGTTCTGTTGTAATATCTGGTGCAAATGCTGGAGGAGGATTTACATTATCAACTTATGAACCATTTCCAGCATTTGGAGCATCTACAGGAAATGGGGCATTTTTAGCAGCGGCATCATCTGCCCCATCTATGTCAATATTTCCATTTTATTTATATCAAAATGTATCTGTTGGTATTATGGATATTCTTTGTAGTATGAACTTTACTACAGTTGGAACAAGTTCTGGTAGGCAAACGGCTGGGTTAGCTATAGCAATTTATACTAGAAATGTATCTACTTTATCGTCTTTAGTCTCTGCTTCATTTTCATGGCAAGTTACTGGACAAAATTCATCCTATACAATTAATCAACCTAGAACTACAAATTATACTGGATATGTAACTGGTGCAACTAATAGTGCTGGATCTAACATCACATCTGGATATACTGGAGGAAAACTAATTGGATTCCCAATCAATTCTCTTTTAACACCAGGAAATTATTGGTTAGGTATTTTAGGAACTAATAGCACCTCTTCAGTTAATGTTGGAATTATTTCATTAAGCTATAAGGGAGCTATTCTTAATACAGGTGCTACTGGTATAGCTCCAATGGGTAGTTTTTCTACTTCTTTTTCTACAGGCCCAGACCCTAGAGGTGGTCCGTGGTATGTAGGACATGGTTCTTTTACATCTGTAGGATTATCAATGGTTCCTGCTAGTGTTAACATGAATGTGATTTCGGCTGGAATAACAAATGTTCCCATATTTAAATTCTGGTCAACTTAAATGAAACCACAATTAACAATACAAGAATTAGGAATTCATGGAAGTGATATTAAGAGAACACAGGCTCGATTGCTTAAAGGAGCTTCGTGGAAAAAACAAAGAATAGTCCTTATTATACCAACGGGGGATTCTATTCCGGCGAAGGTTGCATTATCTCATTGGAATCTTATATTTCCCCCAAATCAAGCAGTTATAAGAATTCTAGCTCAAGGAATGGAAGTTGGGGAAGCATATTCAAATACGATAGAACAAGTGATTGCACATCCGGAATTATCTCAGTGGGAATATATCCTCACGATAGAACATGATAATATACCACCACAAGATGGCATTCTTAAATTAATTTCAGCTATGGAAGAGTATCCACAATATTCAGTTATTTCAGGACTTTATTTTACTAAAGGAGAAGGCGGGGTAGCTCAAATATGGGGAGATCCCAATGATCCTGTTATGAATTTTAGACCTTTAGTTCCTACTTCTGAAGGATTAATAGAATGTTGTGGAACTGGAATGGGATTTGTATTATGGCGTATGAAGATGTTTAAAGATGAAAGACTAAGAAAACCTTGGTTTAAAACTCATGTTGGATTAGGTGGAGTATCAACTCAAGATTTGTATGCCTGGACTGATTTTAGGAAATTTGGATATAGGTGTGCAGTTGATTGTTCTGTCAAGGTTGGACATTATGACGTTGCATCAGACATTGTGTGGTGAAGAATGACACCAGAGTTATTCAAAATTAAGCCGAGAAAAGAAAAACTAATTAAATTAGATTTTGGCTGTGGCTCTAATAAGAAAGAAGGATTTATAGGAATTGATTCTATTTCTTTTCCCAATGTTGATATAATTCATGATTTAAAAACTATCCCATACCCCTGGGAAAGCAATTCAATTGAAGAAGCTTATGCTTCTCATTTCTATGAACATCTAAATTCTCAGGAAAGAGTTAACTTCTGTAATGAACTATATCGTATATTAATTCCTGGTGGAAAATGTCAATTAATTACTCCTCATTGGGCATCATGTAGAGCATATGGAGATCCTACCCATGTATGGCCTCCAGTAAGTGAGTTTGCTTTTTATTACATGAGTAAAGAGTGGCGTAAAGGAAATGCTCCCCATACTGATATATTAAATAATTCATCTGGTTTCAACTGTGATTTTGAAGTAACATGGGGATATTCTATTAGACAAGATATAATGAGTAGAAATCAAGAATATCAGACCTTTGCAATGGCTAATTATAAAGAAGTTTGTCAGGACATTGTTGCAACTCTTATTAAGAAAGGATAGCTAAATGGCTGCAACATCTTTGGTGGTTATTATTGATTCGTTTGAATTTGATGCTTCAGAGGAAAGATATAAAGCTCATTGGAGATCAGATACAGATGATCCTGAAGCTAGTGGAATGAGAGAGGGTTATGTATTTTTTGATGGTAATGAATTGCTTGCAACTATAAATTTACGAGTAATTACAGCCGCTCAGGAAGAACATAATAATAATGAGGATGCAGGCATAGGACTTTTAACCCCTAAAAAACTATTTGGTGGTCTTGTTGGTTTATGATTAAAGTTCTATCAACTGTTAGGCCAAAGAATCTTGTTATTATGGCAGCCTTTGCTAATGCTGCAGAAGATCTAGGTATTACTACTACTATTACTGTTGGCTCTAATGGTAAACATATGGTAGGCTCTAAGCATTATGATGGTAACGCATTGGATATTAGAAGTAAAGACTTACAACCTTCCATAAAAATATTATTATTAAGCAAAGCATTAGTTAGATTAGGAAAAGGATATGAGGGATTTTTAGAAGCTGATGGTAAAGCTAATGAACACTTCCATGTCGAATATGATCCAAAATGAGTATTAGAGCTTTCAAATCTAGTGATATAGAAGAAGTTAAAAGAATATTTGATAAATTTGGTGCAGTAAATAAATCTGGGATCGAATTTGAATTTCCAGATATGACTAAAAATTACTTGTGCGCTTTTATAATAGAGGATGATGATAAGAAAATTATTACTGCCGGAGGAGTTGCTATATCTCCAGAATTACGATTAACTACCGATATGAATTTACCAGCTCGTGTTAGACTGTTAGCTGTAGAAGAGGCATTACAAGCTGCTAAATTCATTTGCTACGAGAATCGTTTCAATTGGCTTTCTGTAGTAACTGATGATCCCATTTGGGCTGATCAAATTAAGAAACGAAATCAAGGATTCGTTTCGTATGGGGACACGTTGGTCATTCATATTGGAGACATCAAATGAAATCACAAGATAGAAAAAGACAACAGAATGCAGTTGATTATGAGACTGGATTAGCTCAAAATAATTTAAATAACTTACGCAACCAAATATTGCCTGTTACTCAACAGATGACTAATAATTATACACAAGGCTCTGAGAATGCCTTTAAAGATTATGGCGATATTATGGGTGAATATCAAAAAACATTAGGTAATATAGATGCTATGTCTCCTCAGAATGCTGAAGCTATGATGGTGAATTATTCTAGGAGCCCTGAATTAGCACATGCTTTATCTGGATATGGAGAATTTGCTGATACGGGTGGATTTAGTTCTGAAGGAATACGAGACTTAAGAGCTAGGGGAACAAGTCCTATTAGAGCTGCATATGGTAATGCTTTAAATGAAATAGAAAGAAGAACCAATCTACAGGGCGGTTATTCACCTAATGCTGGTGCCCTTCGTGCTAAGATGGCTAGAGAACAAGGACAACTATCTGCTGATGCTATGCAGAATGTGAATGCTGGATTAGCACAGATGCAACAGCAGGGAAGATTAGCAGGTCTTGGAGGCCTATCTCAGTCATCAATTGCTGATACTGGATTTGGTCAACAAGCTCAATTAGCCAATCAAAATGCAAGATTACAACAGTCTAGTATTAATGCTTCACCATATAGTCAGTCTAATCAACGCTTACAAGCATTAGGTGGTATGAGTGGTTTATATAGCGCAAGTCCTGGACAGGCTTCTACATTTGGTAATCAGGTATTAAACGCTCAGCAGAATCAACTTGGTGTTGAAGGACAACAACAAAATATAGGCCAGATGAAAATTGGTGGGCAGTTAGGAGTTGCTGGATTAGAAACTGGTCCACAGGCAGCATTTAGAAATATTAATAGTGGTTTAAATGTAGCTGGAAAAATTGGAAATCTAGGAAGAATGTAATGGCAGATCAAGTATTCTCCGATAATATTTCTCGTTATTTAAGAATGTCTGGTATTTTACGTCCTAATGCTAAAAAAGAAGAAGATTATGATAACCCTATTGATTTTAATATTAATGAAGATGAAGATGCTTATGATCCAACTATGAGAATGAGACAGTTATATCAACCTGAAACTCGTATGTCTGATAAATTCTTTGATACTGTCAATCAGATGCCTGAAAGAAATAAACCTGGTTTAGGACGTAAGATATTAGGTGGTTTGTACGCGGTCGGTGGTGGAAATCCTGATGAAGTGTTATATGCTCCACATAAAAGAGCAATGGAGGATTGGGAGGCTAGTCTTAAACCTATTACTGCTGCTTCTAATATAGAAAGACAAAATAATGCTAATGAACGAATGATGGCTAATCAAGTTCTATCTCAAGAGATGTCTGATAGAAGATTACAACGTCAAGTAGGAAGAGATAGAACTTTAGAAGATCAAGCTAATCAAAGAATTAAACAGGCTGAAACAAGATTAGATGTATCAAGAGCTATTGCTAATGGTGGTCAAGTTAATGTTGATGATAGTGGAGCAGGAAGAATCATATTTAAAGATGGCACAACTAAGTCATTTGATGGAACTTATTTAAGTGCTGAAGAAAAAGCTCAATTAAGACAACAATATCCTACAAGTTCTGCAAGAGATAGAGTTAGATTAGAAGTTATTGATGATCCCGAAAAGCCCGGAACTAAAATAGCTGTATCCATTAATCTTGACACTAATGAAGTTACAAGAGTTAAAATGGCTGGTTCTGGCGGTGTTAAAACAGACGTTACACCAACAATTAGAGAAACTGAAACTAGCATTGGTGCTGGTGTAAACAATAGAGCACTACAAGCTAAGAATAGTAATCCAACTTGGAGCAAATATATAGAATTTTCTAAGTCTGGTAAATTTACACGTATTAAGCCTGTTGGATATCTAACTGGTCCGAGTAAAGAAATGTATGATCAAATCTCACAAGCTATATATGGTAGAAATTCACAAGGAAATACTCAGACTCTTAATGCACAAAATCAACAAACTGTTAGAGTTAGAAGAAAAGCAGATGGCAAAACCGGAAGTTGGGATCTTAGTAAGGGTCCAGTTCCATCAACTTATGAAAGGATACAGTAATGGCATCATCATTTTTGAGTCCATCAAATATCAACAATCTAATAAGTAAATTTAGCGGTTCTGGAGGAGGTTTTGGACAAAAAACTCAAATAGATTCTATGCAACAGAATATTCCAGGATCGTCACCTATGACTGATGGGATGGGTAATATTCCTGGTAAAATAGGAGAAATGTATAGACAAGGTAAAATACAGACTATGAGTGGAAGAAATAATATGATGACTCCTCAAAATCAATCTCAACCATCTTATCAACCTAACTTTCAACCTAATTATCAGCCTAGCTTTCAATCTAATTATACACCTAATTTTAATACTTCTTCTGCTGGTGCTACTAATAATCCTATGACGCAGCAACAAGATCAAAATAGTCCTATAGGACCATCTTCTAACATGATGGCTGGAATTACTGGAATTACTGGAGGAATGCAACCTAATATAAAATCTTCACAACAATCTCAACAACCAATGTGGCAGAAAGCAGGTGCTAGGCTTTCTAATGCTTTTCGTTCTAGGTAAATAAATATGCCACACTGGTTGCTAAAGAATTTAACAGATGCTCCTTCAAGAGCCGCTAATTATACTGCTAGTGAGATTGATCCATTAGAAGGAGATAGAGGTTATGTAAAACCATTTATTGCTGGCAGTATACAAGGTACTGGTGATGTATTGTCTGATATGTCATCTCCTCTATCACTTGGTATGAGTCTATTAGGTGCTGGTACTTTTGCTCGTTTAGCTAAATTAAGAAATCTTGGTAAAATGAGGTCTTCTATAGCCCCAGAAGTATATGAGCGTATGGGTGCTGAATTTGTTCCACAGGGTGGAGAAGAAGCCTTTAATACTATTAGAAGAGCTAGACAAGCCGCTGAGGAAGCTAAAATTCTTGATACTGTGAGGCAGCAAATTTCTAGTAAGAAAATGCCAATTAGTGGTGATGTTGCTGTTAATGAAATGATGAAGAAAATATCTGCTGCTAAAGCTGCTCAAAGAGCAAAAGACATTGCTGAGGGATTCTAATGCCACAAAGAATAGATGATGGCTTTATTCCAGATGAGGATGAAGGATTTATAGAAGATTTAGCTTTTATACCAGATGAAGATGAAAAACCTAATAAATTCACGCCAGTTAATAAATATGATAGACCAGATACTCTCATGTTTCGTATTGATCCTGATTGGTGGGAGAGAGGAAGAATTGAATTAGCAAATAAAATAGCTACTAGTGATTATATTCCTGAGATGCTTAAGCCTAGATTAGCTACTATGCAACAATTAGGAGTAGAAGGATTAAGAGTATTAACAGATTTCTTTTCTGCTCCTGAAGCTGTTATAACTCCAGGAGTTTTAAGATCTGGAACAAGACTTCCAAAAATATCTCCTGAAATTCCTCAAGCCCCTAGACCTCAGAGAATGCTTTCAGAAGGAAGAGGACCAGGATTAGAAACAGATCCATTTATTGCCAGCGAAGCTGGTAGAGTTCAACGTCAGAGTTTGATTACACCACAAGAAGATGCGCGATTAGCCGGATTCGATTTTACTACTGATGTTGAAGGACGTGCTATTCCTGCTGGGATTCAAACAAATCAGCCCCCTGCTCGTTTTACTGACTTATCTGAATTACGTGAACAAGAGAGATTAAAAAGACTATTTTTTACAGAACATGAACAAGCTGGAGGTTCTTCATTAGAACTACTTGATGCTCCTAATATGAGCCAGCCTCCATATACTGGAGATACTAGATTAGGATTTGATGCTACTACTAAACCTGGTGGATTAAATTATCCGTTAGACTTCATGCCTGAAGCCGTTCAGCCCAGAACTTCACAGACTGTTACTAGAGCATTAGCTGGTGATGATTTTGCACGTTCTGTATTACCTGAAGAAAGAATGACATTTGGAAATGAGATAGCTCCTGAAATAACTCAAGCTTCTCCTGTGGAAGATTTCTTCGGCGGAACTAAATCTATGCAGCCTGGAGAACCAATTCTTCCATCTGCTCCGATTAAGCCATTAAGAGAGAAAACTAAAACTAGCCCGCATATTCAGGAAGTTGAAAAGCCTGTTAATCCTATGGAAGATAAAATAGATGTCTGGACGGCTAAGAATGTAGAACCTGCAATATCTGGTGTAAGTGCTGA
>Ga0137445_1000053_pt1 | contig 12741 bp, 11 predicted proteins | sample EasRivERMGT338_2_FD_104647 | JGI IMG/M metagenome (GOLD analysis project Ga0137445, IMG submission 104647) | Soil microbial communities from meander-bound floodplain in the East River, Colorado, USA - East River MetaG ERMGT338_2 | ecosystem: Environmental > Terrestrial > Soil > Floodplain ...
AGAGAATCACAAGATTCATTTTATGCAACCGCGGAAGAAAAAATTGATAGAAATCTATTAGTTAATAATCTGTTAAATTATAATTTACCAGTAAATCCGAGAGACATTGAAGAAAATTATTTTTAGAGGATTAAATGAATAAGTTATTTAGTTTCTTTTCAAAGTATAAATTATTAAAAGAAGAAAAACTTCAATTAATGCTTGATAATGCGGCTAATGATGCAAATAAACTTCTAATAGAAAAAATTAGAGGTTTTGATGAATATGATTCTTTCTTTAAAGCAGTTGACCAAAATAACGATGCTAAAGAATTATTATTTGATGAAAAGCTGTTTAAAAAGAAAGAAATATCAAATGAGATTAAGAATATACTTTTATCTGCTTTTGACGGACCTTTTAGTGCAGATATAGGATTTGAAGAGTTAATGTTAATTCAGAATGCTATTTGGAACAAATATGTCACTGATCCATTAATTCAAGGAGCTGTGGATAATTTTGTTGATTATGTGATAGGTTCTGGAGTTAATGTATCAACTCCTGTTGATGCTGTTAATCAAGTTCTAAGAACATTTGAAAAACAAAATAAATGGTTTTTAAGGGAAAGAGAAATAGTTAAAAATTCATTTATTGATGGTGAACATTTTACATTACTTTTTAATAATAATGTTGGAGATGTATTTGTTAGAAAATGTCATCCTGGGTCTATTGAGAGAATGGAAACTGCATCAACAGATTATGAGGTTTTATTTTCAATTTATCGTAGATTAGCTAAATATGATGAACAGGGAAATACCTCTTTTTCTGATGAAATAAAATATGTAAAAACTTATGATTATGATTTATATCAATCTATGCAACTTGGATATAATAGATCTAAACATGAAAAAGAGTTTTCAAGAAATGTTGTTGTAGATCATTTAAAACTTAATGATTCTGATAAATTAAGAGGATTACCACCATTAAAGAGAGTTTTAAAGTGGTCAAAAATTTATGAAAACTTTATTATGGATAGAATGGTTTTGAACCACGAAAGAGCAAAAGTTGTTTGGATTAAAGAATATACTCAGAGATCTAGAGAAGCACTTCTTGATAAGCCATATAAATCTCCTGGCCAAGGAACTATGTTAATTGAGAAAGATGGAATTAAATATAGGACTGAGAAACCTAACCTTGATTCATCTGAAGCAAAAGAAGATGGATTAGGACTTTTATATTATCTTGCTACGTCAATGAGATTTCCTCTTCATATTCTTAATCAAAGAACAGACCAACAAGTTTATGCTTCAATTCGAAAAGCCGATACACCATTTCAAAAAATGATCGAAGCTTCTCAACATTTTTATGCCTTTCATTTTGAGCGTATTTATAGATATTTGATAAAGCAAAAGGTTGATAAAAAGAAGCTAGAAAAAAGTTATAAGTATTCAAGTTATTCTGAAGAAGCTTTATTAACAGCAGTAAAACAAATTAATGATGGAATTTTAGATGGTAGACCAGTTCAAGATATTAAGAATGCAGCTGAAAAAACACTTGAATCTGGAAAAGAATTAATTGAAGTAGATACCGTTGATATACCTATTAGTCAAGATTTCCAACAAATGTTATTAGAAGATCCTAAAGATATGGCAGAGGTTCTTAAGATCCATAAAGATATTGGAATTGCTTCTAAAGCTACATTATCTGCAAAAGCAGGTTATCTTTGGAAAAGAGAATTTCCAAAAATCATGGCTGAGTTTCAAACTGAATTAGAAGGAATGGCAAAAGAAGCTGAGGCTACGACTCCAAAGGAACCTAAAAAGCCACCGAAATAAAATAAAAATTAACTAAATAAAATCTTAACTAATTAAAGAGGAATAAAATGAAAAAGACCTTATTAGTATTTTTAATGATCATTTTTTCATTAGGAATATTTGCTCAAAGTAGAGAACAGATTATTCATGTTCCTAATACTAGTGATACATTAATAGTTACTATTATTGATACATTATTATTAAAGATAATTGTTGATGATGAGGTTATAGTACAAAACCCACCTAATGTACCGACGTCAGTAAATCCGCTTAGTGGGTTAACTAATCAGCCACTTAATGTGACATTATCTTGGTCTTGTACTGATCCTGACGGAGATGATTTGTTATATGATGTTTATTTCGGAGTAAACAGTAATCCACCACTATTCTCATCTAATCAATTAAATGAAACATTAGTTTTAACTAATTTAAATAGTGATCAGTTATATTTTTGGAAAGTAGTTGCGTCAGATGGTCAATTTATTACATCTAGTCCTGTCTGGAATTTTTCTACTGAGGATACTACAACAATAGTAATAATTCCACCGATCAGTGGTGGACAATACTTTGTTAATAATTCTGTAACATCTTCAGGTGATGGAAGTAAAAATTCTGCTTGGAAGAATTTCTCAAATATTATTTGGAGTTTAATACAAGATGGTGATACTATTATAGTAATATCTGGAACTTATTTAGAACAACTGAATATTGGTACTTCTGGTTCACTGAATAATAATGTTGTAATTTTAGCAGATGGAGAAGTAATAATCGATGGACAAAGTGTAAGATCATACGGAGTAAATTTTAGTTCAAGTAATGATTATGTAACTGTTAGAGGATTTACAATAAGAAATACTACATCTTCTTGTATTGATATGGAAGGTGGTTGGAGTGGGAGTTATGGTGCTTATAGACATAGTAATCCTATTGTTGGAGTCAGACTTGAATATAATAAATTACATTTAACTAACTCAAGAGGAGTTTTGGCAAAAGGAACTACAAGATGTACATTTTATAGAAATACAATAACTACTTCAACTAATACTTCTGCTCAAACCGATGGATATTTTTCTCAAGCTAGTTCCTTTAATGTTTGGGATGGTGACTCTATAATCATTTCAAATACTAATACAAGTCCTCATTGTGATGGAATACAAGTTAATCAGGACACTTCTGATATAGTAAGAAATTGTTATATTGAACAAAATAATAGTAAAACATCTAATGCACAGGGGATCTATTTTACAGAATCTTTTGGAACTACTTTAATATATAATAATGTAGTTAATCTTACTCAATCACGCTCTAACGCTATAGCACATAGGAATCTTGTTATTGGAAATGGAAATGTACAATTTTATAATAATGTTGTATTTGGTTTAACAGGAGCATCACATGCCATTTGGGCGACAGAACAGAATACACCCCCAATTGTTAGAAATAATATTTTAAGATGTTTAAGTGGGACATTTTCAACAATTGTAGTTACAGGAAGTAATACTAGTCAAGTAAGTCATAATGCGATCACTGGTGGGGCTAGTGTAGGTAGTAATGTAATAACAGGAAATCCCTTATTTACTAATGAATCTTTAAAAATCTTTACGCTCCAATTAAATTCTCTTTGTATCGATTCTGGAATCTCTACTTTATACAATTTAGATAAAAATGGTGTTACTAGACCTCAAGGTGCTGGTTGGGATAGAGGAGTTTATGAAAGATAACTGGAACAGAATATTTTAATAATAAACTATAATTTACTGATAATTATCAAAATTTAAGTACTTAAATTAAGGAGATCTAAATGAAAAAACAAGCGAATGTTGGATCTAATGTTAAAATCCAAGGGTTTTTTAGACTCAATATTACAGAAGGTCTAGATGGGAAAATCGTCGGTGATTCTGGTTGGGTTAAAAATAATATAACCAATACTGGATTTCAACATTATATTGTTCAACTAATCGGTAACTCTACCGGTTCAAGTCGTGTTACACATGCAGCTTTAGGAGAAGGTACAGCTCCTGGTGATGCAGCTACTTCTCTTGAAAGTGAAATTTCAGGTTCTAATGGTTCAGGAAGAAAAGCTGTAACATTCTCAGAAATTGGTTCAAAAACTTGTCAATGGGTTTGTACATTCGGTTCTGCAGATTCTTTTGTAACTGCTACTGAAACAATTAAAAATGTCGGTTTATTTGCTACTTCAACCCAAGGTGGTGGTTCTATGTTCTGTGGAAATACTTATGCAACTTCAACAGTTGCAACTAATCAAAATGTTAATTTAACATATCAAGTTAGATTTGCAACTTCTTAATTAAATTAATCATCCTAATAAAAGGAGATATAATGGATTTTAAAAGTATTAAACTTGATGTTGGTTGTGGAAATAATAAACAACCAGGCTTCATAGGAATGGATAAGAGAAAACTTAAAGGCGTAGACATTGTTCACGACCTAGAATCGTTTCCTTATCCAATTCCAGATAATTCTTGCCGCATCATTACGGCTTCTCATCTTGTAGAACACATTAAACCTTGGCTTATGATAGATTTCATGAACGAATTATGGAGAATCATGGAACCTGGAGGTCAATTAGCTTTTGCTTATCCTTACGGAGTGAATTCTGGCTTTCAGCAAGATCCTACGCACTGTAACCCTTGTAATCAAGCTACTTGGACTTATTTCGATCCAGGTTATCAAATGTATGATATTTATTTTCCTAGTCCTTGGTTTATAGAGAATAACCTTTGGCAAGAGACTGGTCAAGGAGAAGTTTTATTCAAGAAGTTAACAGTTGAAGAAGGAAAAGAAAGATTAAAACTTCGTAAAAAAGCTGTTAAACTTTCTGAAAAAAATAGAAAGGAATTTGATGCTAGAGTCTTAAAAGCTAAATCAAAGACTAAAAGGGTTGATAAATACATTAAAGATGTTGTTGAAAAAGCTTTAGTTTCAACGGATATTGAGGAGAGAAAAAATGGAATTATACAGAATCGAGGTAAAGCTCTACATAGGTTAATATATGGTGTTCCTATGACTGGTATAGTAAGAGGAGAATGGGCTTTAGCCCGATTTAATCAAATAGTTCCTTGTAATTGGTCTAAAGTAGATCTTACTCAATGGTTAGATCAGTGGAGTCCTTTAGGATTTACAGTTGCAGATGCTAGAAATATTATAGCTACTACAGCAGTAGAACAAGAATTTGAATGGCTTTTCTTTCATGATCATGACGTTATCCTTCCTCAAGGTGTTTTAATATGGTTGAATGAGTTAATGATAAAAAGAGATATTCCAGTTATTAGCGGGATTTATTTTACTAAGTCTGTTCCATCTGAACCTTTAATTTATAGAGAAAAAGGTGGAGCTTATTTTGATAAATGGAAATTTGGAGATAGAGTATGGGCTGGTTTTGTTCACATGGGTTGTACTCTAATTCATGTTTCACTATTAAAAGCAATGTATGATGAATCTCCTGAATATGTGTTAGCTGGTAGAAAAGTTAGAAAAATATTTGAAACACCAGCAAAAGTATGGTATGATCCCAGTTCTGATGCATTTCATGCATTATCTGGAACTGAAGATATTCATTGGTGTGATAAGGTTGTTGTTAATAGAATTTTTGAGAAAGCAGGTTGGCCTCAGTATCAAGCAATGAGATATCCATTTTTAGTTGATACTAACATATATTGTAAGCATATAAGTTTTGATGGTATGCAATATCCTGGATTTGGGGAAGACTTACCATTTGAACCAGAACGGCTAAAAATGAATATGTTAGAAGTTAAAAATGATTCAAAAACAAGTATGTAATGGAAGAGCAACTTAAAGATCTAAATATTTTTGTTCATGATGTTATTATCATTAGGGATGATATTCCTGACCAAGTAATATATAGTGAAACTTCTAAGATTTTTCCAATACCAAAATTACCTATATTTTCTATAAAAGAAATTACTGGATTTGTTTTAAGGGATAATTCACCTCCTGTAATAGCTATTTTTTCATCCATCCTATTAAACTTATCTTTAGGAGTTAGTTTATGATTAACTCTCAATTCATTTTCATATTTTTAAAGAGAATTTAAAATGCCAAAATTTATAACTCGTGTGAATGTAACACCAGCTGCAGGTACTTGGGAAACTATCGATGTAACTTCTTATGTTGGTGCTGATGCAGGTACTTTATCTGGTGTTCTCCTTAAAGTGATAAATGAATCTTTAGTTGAATATACTTTAGGTATTAGAAAATTCGGATCATCGGACGTAATTCAAACTGTTTTTGAAGATAAATGTTGGAATCAGTTTGCTGTAGGAGTTGATAGCTCAAATAGATTTCAAGTTAATATTCAAAATGTTGCAATAAAAATTTATCTAGAGGGATATTTTTTAACCAATGAAGCTGTGTTTTTTACTGACGTGGAGGCTAATGATATTACTCCTGGAACTGCAGGATCACTTCAAACTGTAGATATAACTAGTCTTACTGGAGGTGGTAGTAAAGTAGCTATTCTTTATATTGATAATACTGGTGCAGCAGATTATGTAGCATATGTACAAAAATATAATTTAACAGAAACTACTTTTAATGGTAATGTCAATGGACTACAACGACGGTGTTTTTGGGTTGCAGTAGATAGTGAAGAGAGATTTAACATTTTTATTGCTAATTTAGCAGTTAAAGTATATCTTGCTGGTTATCTTACTAATAAAGTAATAACACTTGATACTAATACTCAAATAACATTAAATACAACTGTTAATTGGGAAGATATTGATATTAGTGCTCTTATTCCATCTGGAAATAATGGAATGCTTTTCACAGCAGGACAATTAGGAGCTACACCATTTGAAAGATATCTTGGGTTAAGAAAAAATGGAGATACTTTTGAACCATCAGATATTACATATTGGGATTGTGCCGAAGGAACTTATGGTTTATCTGAAATTGACTCAAATAGAATTATTGAAGTAAAGAGAGAGAGTACCATTACTTTTTTATGGTTATGGGGTTATACATCCGAATCTGATCCAGTAGGAGCAGGTGACTTAAATCTTGATTTAAGTGTAGGATCACAAGGAATGAGACCGGTATATTAAATTATGGCTATAGCTTATAAATCACAAGGTGCTGGTAACGGAACAGAGACTACTGGAGCCGCACTTAATCTTGTGTGTCCGGCAACAGTAGATGTGAATGATATTCTTATTGCACATGTTAGTCATACAGCATTAACTACTGCACCATCAACTCCGGCTGATTGGACATTACTTAGTGGTCCTCATAACATAGGTCAAGCAACAGCTGTTGGTAGGTCATGGGTGTTTGGAAAGCTTGCTGTTGGGACTGAAGATGGTACTACAGTCAGTTTTGGGACTGCTGGCGGTACCAATGGTCGATGGGGACGCATCTATAGTTTTTCTGGTTGGGTCTCAGGTACAATTACTGATGTTGTACCAGCAGCTTCATTCTCAAATATTGAAGGTGAAACAGCTACAATTTCTATGCCATCTGTTACTACGACAGTCGACGGTGCAATGGCAGTTGCTTTGTGTGCAATTGATGACAACAATACTCAAGCGTCAGCAACTGGAGAATCAGGTGGTGATTGGACAGAAGCAGTAGCCGAGTATACGAACTCGACTTTTGGGCCGCAAGGAGTCAGTGCTGGAATACAGACAGCTGCAATGGCATCTATAGGAACTATTAGTGGTGGCTCATTCAGTCAAGTTTCAACAGATGAGTCTAGTAATATTGGCTTTGAAATAAGGCCAAATGCTCCATCAGTGGATTCAGAGATTAATGTTTTTGATTCCTCAATAGTAACAGAATTCATTATTATTGAAGAAGACTTTAACATAAATGTATTTGATATTTGTGTTACAGTAGATGAATTAATTTGGTTTCCTGATACTATTTTTGTTAGTGAATTTGTTAATGTTGAAGTAGTTGAAGGTGGAACAGAGACATTAAATATTGATGTTTCAGATTCATGTATAGCTTTAGATATTACTATCATTGAAATTCTGTCTCTTGGAGATATTATCATATCAGAACAATCAATAGTATCTGACGTTATCACTATTGAGATCCCATTACCAGGGATTAATATTAATGTATTCGATTTATGTATTGCATCTGAATATGTATTAATAACTAAAAGAATATTTCTTACAACAGGAACTGCTGTTGATACAGATGATTTATGTATATGGGTTCATCCTACTGATAAATCGTTAAGTACTATTATTGGTTCTGATAAAACAGCAGGTAGATTATTTGTTTATGGACTTGAAGGTAATCTGATACAAGATATTCTACTTGGAGCACTATGTGGAAATGTTGATATTGCATATAATTTTAGATTAGGTGGAGTTGATACTGATTTTATTTGTTATAATGATAGAACTAATAATACTATAGTTTTTTATAAAATAAATCCTTCTACTAGAGAACTAAGTACTGCTGGAAGTTTTTCAGATGGTGGAATGACTGGTGGTAATTATGGTTTATGTTTATATAAATCACCATATACTGGTAAATATTTTGTGTTTTGTAGTAGTCAAACTGGAGTTATGAAACAATGGGAATTATATGATAATAGTGGATCTTTTGGTGCAGTAGGTGATACTCATGTAAGAACTTGGACTATGGGTACAATTACTGAAGGATTAGTGGCTGATTATGAGACAGCTATTTTATACATTTCAGTTGAGGATGTTGGTGTTTATGAAATAGGTGCTGAACCTGATGCTGGTACTTCTCCGTCTGCTATAGCTTCTATGCAAATTGGTCAGAATGGTTTAACTGCTGATCTTGAAGGAATAGCTATTTATTATAAAAGTAATGGGGAAGGTTACATAGTTATTTCCAATCAATTACAAAACGATTACCCATTTTTTAAGAGAGAAGGTTCTCATGATTATATAAAAACTATTGGAGTAACAGGTTCATCCGACGGAGATGGAGTTGATATTACTAATGTTAACTTTGTTTCAAGTTTTCCTCAGGGATTTTTAGCTGTTCATAATGGAACAAGTACTATTATTCTGGTTGATATGAGAGAGTTGGAATTAACACTAGATTCTACTTATTATGATCCTCCATTTTCACATTTATTTACAAGTGTAATTGACCAATCAATAGTATCCGATGTTATTACTATTAGTGTAGATGCAGGTATAGAATCACCTAATATTAGTGTCTTTGATTCATCTATAGTAACTGAATTCATCACTATTGAAAATCTTGAAGCTTTTCTTCTTGTTTCTGATCTAAGTATAGTAACTGAGAATATTACATTTAATCTAGAAACTTTTTTAAACATTCTTGATTTAGTTGTAGTAATAGAGAATATTACATTTAACATTGAGGCTTCTATTAATACTTTTGATTCCAGTATAGTGACAGAAGAGATTACTATATTTATTCCTGCCGATAGTGAAATCTATGTTAATATCTTTGACTCACCTATAGTAACTGAATTTATCTTTGTGGAAAACTTAGAAACTTCTATTGATATTTTTGATTCTAGTATTACACTTGATGTTATTATCATAGATATGATATCATTTATTAATATTCTAGATTCTAATGTAGTTATTGATATAGTTAATGTAGACATAAATTCATTTATAGACGTTTCAGATTTAAGTATTATTACTGAAGATATAATTACATATTTAGAAATTTTTATAGCTATCTTTGATTTAAGTATAGTAGCCGAATTTATTCCTTTTACTATAGGAATTGATATTGATACTTCTGACTTAATTTTAGTAACAGAGAATATAAATGTACTATTAGAATTTAATATTACTTCTTTTGATTTAAGTATAGTATCTGATGTTATTATAATTGATATGGATTCTTTTATCAATGTCTCTGATTTAAGTATTATAACAGAATTAATCTTATTAAGTAATGAAATAGATATTAATGTTTTAGATTTAAGTACTGTAACCGACATTATTACTATTACAAATTTAGAAGTAAACATTAATGTTTTTAGTCTTTCTATAGTTTTAGAATCATTAAACATATTCATCATTACCGGTGGTGCAGTGGCAATTAACATAGTTGAAGATGTTATTGTTATTGAGGTTATAATTCTTGAAGAGAATATACCTGATATTAATATAATTGATAGTGTGATTGTAACAGATGTTATTACTTTATTACTAGAATCATTTATTAATACTTTTGATAATGTCTTTACTATAGAATTTATTCAAATCGAATTACCTTTTTATTCCATAGATGTGCAGGATTTTGTTGTTACAATTGAATCAATTCAATTACACGTAGATGCTTATATTAATCTCTATGATCTCATAATTTCAATTGAATTTATTGAGTCAAATTTAATTTTAGAAATCAATAATTTCGATCTAGCAATAGCTTCAGAATTTTTGATAACATTAATTGGTTCTAATGAGATAAATATAATTGATACTATTATAGGTTCTGAGGTTATTTTATTATCATCAGAGATAGATATTAACTTATTTGATAATACACTTATTACAGAATTTATTCAAACCGATGTTCTTTTTCTATTATTTGTATTTGACGATGTCATTGTGACAGAAAATATTCAAAGTCTCGTAGGCTTAAATATCTCTATTCTAGAGACAGTCTCTATTACAGAATATATTTTAAACATAATTCCAGGCGGCCTGGTTATTTTTGGTTCGCTTCATATTAATAATATAATAGTTAAAGGAATTGAAATTCCAATTCAAGAAATAGAAATTAATTTACCAGTAAAGAGTATTTCGAAACAAATTATTGAGATAAAAAATGCAAACTCATGAAGCTTTAGAAATTCCAGTAGCAACATTTATGCCTCTTGAGAGAGGTTCAAATAAGAGGTTGAAACTTACTACTTATGAATCAATTGACCAAGAATCGTTATATACAAGTCTGATAGGGGCTCAAGTTATTTTTGAGTTACGTAAATCAAAATCTAGTAGTCCATTATTTACTAAAAAGAATATAGCTGCTGGTGGGGCTGATAATCAGATATTAGTAGAAACAAGTTCAACATTTACTATATTTTTTGAGCCTGGTGATACTGATAAACTTCAAGAATTTACATACTGGGGGTGGTTTAAAATTACGACTGCAACTAATGAAATTCAAATAATTTGGGTTAGGATACCATTTATTTAAAGGAGTAAATATGTCTCATAGGAATCCAGGTAGTAAGAAAAGAAATTCTAATATGAGTAGGAAAGGTAAGTCTAACGGTAGGTGGAGAGGTGGTAGATCTAAAACTTATTATCGAAAGAAAGTTGGTGCTAAGAAAGGTCAATTAGTCCATCATAAAGATGGTAAGAAATCTAATTCTGCTAGATCCAATCTAAAAGTAATTAAACCTGGAAAGGGAATTTCTGCAACAGGTAAACATAATCAACACCATCCAGAGAAAGGAGGTGCACATTGAACAGTGCAAATCTAAAATTAAAATTTGATAATGAATTAGAAAAAGCTTTAAAGATTAATGACCAATCCCCAAAAGATAGTGGTATCGATTTATTACGATCGTTAATTTTTGTACTTCAAAAATATAATACAGGAAATTACTATGGAACAATAGCTCTTAAATTTACTGGAACAATGATTCAAAATCCAAGAGAAATAGAAGTAACTCACAGATTAGAAGTTGAAATAAAGGATTAATTATGGAAGAAAATTTTGATTTTAATAATAAAAGAGGCACTAGATTAAAAGATGGGATTATTGATACTGACGCTATTAATTTAGGACAATTATTAAAATTAGAACGTAGTTCAAATTTAACAATAAGTGGAGTATATTCTAAGATTTTAGGATTAGAAAGTAATTTAAGTGTTTTAGAATTTGAGGCTGGTGAAACATTGATTGCTAAAGATACTTGTTGTTTACTTGCAGATGGAAAGATGTATAGAGCTAATGCTGGCGGAATTGCTACATCAAAAGGATTACTAGCTTATTGTCCAGAAGCCATTGTTTTTGAAGATTCTGGAAAATTTATTATAATGGGAATAATTACTTTATCAACATCTGAAATTGGAGTTCTTTATTTATCTACAACTACCGGTCTTATGACTTTTACACCACCTTCAGGTGTTAATCAAGTAGTCAGAGTAATGGGATATTCAATCTCACCATCTAAAGTGTTATTTAGACCGAGTGCAGTTTGGGTGGTAAATAAATAATGCCTATTAGACCAAGTTTTCGTGGATCATATTCATCTATTGAGAGTTTTGTTGGAAATGGAACTCTAAATCTTACTGTTCCTACAAATTTAATCAACGACCTTATTACTTGTCATGTCTTCCATAATGGTAGTGGATTGGTAAATGTTTCAGGTTTTACTCAAATTGGGACAACAATAATAACAGATGATAAAAAAAGTAGTATTTGGTATAAGAGAGTTTTAACTGAAGAAAGTTCAATTTCAGTGAGTATTATTGGTGCAAGTGGAAGTCAAATAACTTTTGGTATAGCTTCTGTTATAAAGGATTGTATTACTTCCGGAAGCCCAATAGATACAGTTAATGAATCAACCAGTTGGACAGAATCAGATACTGTAAGTTCTTTAGAGATAGAAATTACTTCAGGAAATACTTTAGCTGTAAATTTTGAAGTTAGTGAAAATGAAACTTTGATTGGTGATTGGAGTGATTTTTTTATTGAGCGTTATGATTTTAATGATTCTCAAAAAGCTCAATTTTCGTTTGCTGACCAAGAACCCTTAAGCGGTGGGCTACAACCAGAAACTGCTTTATTAGAACTAACAGCTTTTTGGGCCTGTCACACAGTTGCTTTTATCGGAAGTACTGATAATGTTATTTTTATATCTGACATGTCAGTAGTAACTGAACACTATATATTACAGAATATATTAGGAAATATCAACCTATCTGATAATGTTTTTGTTCAGGATATTGACACGATTGAGATTTTAGTTGGTTGG
>Ga0137445_1000055_pt1 | contig 12486 bp, 17 predicted proteins | sample EasRivERMGT338_2_FD_104647 | JGI IMG/M metagenome (GOLD analysis project Ga0137445, IMG submission 104647) | Soil microbial communities from meander-bound floodplain in the East River, Colorado, USA - East River MetaG ERMGT338_2 | ecosystem: Environmental > Terrestrial > Soil > Floodplain ...
TATTTTCTGATTTAAGTGAAGCATGTAAATGTGGCGATGATCAAAATAAATTAGAATATGTAAGGAAATTGTTAAAACCGAATTGGAAAAATATAGCGGACGAAATTATCAGCAAATATATAAGTGTTTTTGGCAAAGGCAATTATTTTATAGAAATTCAATCAGAAAAAATGATTTGTCAGGATGTCGTTGTCGAATGTTTGCGAGAAATAGCAAAAGCATTCGATATACCACCAATTGCAAGCCTCGATTCCCATTACTTAAAAAGGGAAGACGCAGAAGATCAAAGAATACTACTTTATTCAAATATGCATACATCTGCGGAAGAAATAAATAGGTTGAAGCAGGAAAATTCTGATGTAATGGCGTTCTTTTATCTTGATGAATTTTATATATACACATACCAAGAAATGTGTCAAAAATATACAAGTCAAGAAATAGAAAATACACTAATGATAGCCGACATGATAGAAACAACAAAAATAGGTCACGCCCCCTGTCTCCCCAAATACCATGTAGAGAATAAAACATCCGATGTATATATAAAAGAATTATGTATAGAATCTGCTAAGGTAAAATTGGCAAACCTAAAACCTAAACAAAAAGAGATATATTGGGCTAGACTGAAGAGAGAATTAGCAGTTATCGAGGATGCAAAGCTTGCAGATTATTTTCTTATCGTTTGGGACGCCTGTAAGTTTATAGATGCGAATAATGTCCCAAGAGGAAAAGGAAGAGGTTCTGGTGCTGGATCTCTGGTTAATTATCTTTTGAATATCACCCAGATAGATCCAATAGAGTATGGATTGTATTTTGAAAGATTTTTTAATCCTTCCCGATCCATCCAACCCCACTTTGATGTCGGGCCGATTAAATTTACTGAATGGTTATCCGAAAATTATAATCAAATAACAAAAGAAAAAATTAATGATGCAAAAAATTTAATAATAGAAACAATCAGAAAAAATATTTTGACATATCACCCGACAATAAATAATAAAATATTAAAAGAAGAAAGAAAATGGATAGATAATAATAATCCAAAAATGTGGTTATATATACTTGATATTTGTAGACAGCATCACGAGAAAGAAAATGAAATTGTTGATGAAATTAAATATGAAAATAAAAATGTTGGCACAATAACAGAATCTATTGCAAAAGGAACGATAGAATTTGCAAATCCCAATAATTCTCATATTGTAGAAGCAATGAGATTGTATTGTAAATTAGATTTTAATAAGCCAGTCCAAACTAATCCCGGACATATTTCTCTTCCAGACATTGATACGGACCTCTCAGTCGATTTCAGAGAAAAAGTTATCGAATATCTGATTAATAAGTGGGGCGAAGATAAGGTCTCACAAATGATAACCTTCGGCAAATTAATGGGTAAAGCTGCACTTAAAGAAGTGTTTAGGGCACAACCGGACCTGGTTAAACACCTACAAAAAGTTAAAGCAGAAAAAGAAGGTAAAGATCCTAATGATATTAATATAACCCCATTTGATCTTTGTAACGAAATAACATTTTTTATTCCAGATGAAGCCGCCATTATGGACGAAATACAACAAGCAAAAGAAGAAACAGAAAATGACAATTACGGTACCATTGAATGGTGTCTTGATAATGTAGATGAGATTAAAGAATATTATAAATGGTATAGGCCGTTATTCGATCAGGCTATTAGATTAGAGGGAACTAAAAAATCGCAGAGCCGCCACGCAGCAGGGGTCGTTATAGCCGATAGACCAATACAAGAATTGGTTCCGCTTACTTATGATCCGAAGAATAAAACAAGAATTGTGGGGTTTGAGATGGGTAGTGCGGAAGCGTGCGGCTTAGTTAAGTTCGATTTTTTGGGCGTCACGGCCCTCGATAAAATATGGTATTGTATGGATTTAATAAATGGAAAATAAAATAAAAGAATTATGGATAAGTATCATTGATTATATTCATTTATATATGATTTCTAACTATGGAAGAATTAAAAGTTTAAAATATGGAAAAGAAAAAATTCTAAAACCAAAAATTGATAAAGAAGGATATTCATCAGTTAATATATCTAAAAATAATATTAGAAAAATATTTTATATTCATAGATTAGTTTTAGAAGCATTTGTTGGCCCTTGTCCTGTAGGGATGGAGGTATGCCATAACGACGGGAATCCATCTAATAATTTTATAGGAAACCTAAGATACGATACACATTTTAATAATATACAGGATGCTGTGAAACATGGAACACTTGTTGGAAATTCGAAATTAAATGAAAAACAGGTTAGGATAATAAAATATCTTCTAAAAACTAAAATATTAACTCAAAAAGAAATTGGAAAAATATTCTGTGTTAATGAAAGAACGATTTCTGCTATAAATAATAATAAAACTTGGAAAGAAATTTAATCGTGGGTATATATTTATATTCAACACAGAATCTCATTAACAAATGTACATAAAATCAATGCAATATAATGGAAATTATAATTCTCAAGATTTTGAAATTATGATGGAAGCGATAGATGAAGTAGCAGAATATTCAATAAGATTTATGCACCATACATATCCAAAATTTATAAAATTTATAAATAATAATCCTGATTTTGTTCATAAAAAAATAGATAAAGAACATTGGATATATAAAATTTTAAAAGATAATGTTTATAGCATAGAATATAAAGGAAATCGAAATGATTATGACAATTCTTATCATGACTTTGAATTACTTAAGAAAAATACAGAAGAAATGGGAATATTACCAAGTATCAGTATCCCACAATCTTCTTCTCTTAGTGAATTTATTGATGAACAAAAAGTTATACGGGCAGCGAGTGAGGCGTTTATAAAGCAAAACAAGGGTGTTATTGACCGCATTAATAAAGCTAGTGAGCCGAAAAGAAGAAGGATTATACTATGAATTTATATTTAACCATAGCACCACCTGCCTCAAAAAAAACGACAATGTGTAGGACTATAAAGGATTGTGTTCTTATTACAGTCGATGACTTTAGACTGGCCTTTTATAAAGAACCATATAACGAAAATAAAGAAGAATATTTAAAACAAATTATTGCTAATATAATTTTTGCGTTACATAAAAACCCAAATATAAATATAATTTTAGACGAAAGTAAATGGCTCATTAATAAAGAAAGTAGATCTTACTGGATTGATTTGGGCAAAAAATTAGGATTTAAAATTATTGCTCTTAAATTTAATAAAAGCCTAGAATTTTGTCTTAAAAATAATGAACAAAGGAAAGGAAATAGAGTCCCAGAAAATGTTCTTGTAGATCTTTATCATGATTTAGAAAAACCAGAATTATCAGAGGGATTTGATGATATTATAGAAATAGATAAAGATAATAGTTCTATTATTTATTTATCACAAAAAGAATTTGATGATTATATTGGAAGATAAATGAATCAATTTGACTTTAATTGGGGTTGCACTAACAGAGAACTTGTGATTTACATACCTAATTTTTCTCGTAAGCACTTGTTAATACCAACACTTCATAGATTTAAAACATCTGTGCCAGATAATAAATGGCTTATTGTTGTAATAAATGATAGGAGAGAAGAAAATTTAAATGATCTAGAATCTTTTAATTTAAAATGGTTTACATTTGAACATCCAAATAAAGATGAAATGAATGGTTGTCTTTTGCGAAATTATTTTATCAAACGATGTCAAAGTAAATGGTTGATGACAAGAGATCCAGAAATTTGTTTAGAAGGTGACGACATAATAGCAAATGTTATAAACCTAGAAGATGTTGTATATCGTCCAAGATTTATGGTGGAATTATATGAACAAGAAACCCAACGAATAATTGACGACCCATTTATTAAGTTAGATGAATTACCAATTTTGCGATCATGGCAAGTCACGAATACAAATTATCAAGCATTTCATAATGGATGTGCGGTAAGAACGCAAAGATTAAAAAATATGCGAGGCTACGAGGAGGATTTTAAAGACGGGTACGGGTGGGAGGATGTGAATCTTTTAGAAAGACTTAAATTAAGCAATATTCCCATAATAGTAGATGACAAAGTAACTGGATTTCATATCAATCATCCAATAATTCGTAAATTCCATCGAACGATTTTATCTAATGAAATTATATATAAAAGATTAAAACAAAACTTACAAATAACGGCAAATCAAAATAGAGTATGGGGGGAACATTTAAATGGATAAAGAAATATGGAAAGATAAATATAGGGGATTATATGAAATTTCTAATCTTGGAAGAATAAAGTCCTTATTTTGTCAAGGTCATTATAGAGAAAAGATATTAAAATCATGGGCGATAGATAAATATGGACACCAACAAATAGAATTAAGAAAAAATGGAAAAAGAAAATATTTTTTGGTTCATAGACTTGTACTGGAAGCTTTTGTTGGTCCGTGCCCGAAAGGTATGGAGGGTTGCCATAATGATGGTAATCCTAGAAATAATAAATTAGAAAATTTGAGATGGGATACACCAAAAAATAATATAAAAGACAGTATCTTGAGCGGAACTCATTGGTTTTCAAATAATAAAGGACACAATAGGGGTTCTAAACATGGAATGTCTAAATTAAATGAATTACAAGTTAGAATAATAAAATATCTATTAAAAACAAAAATTTTAACACAAAAAGAGATAGGAAAAATATTTAATGTATCGAATATAACTATTTGCGATATTAAAACCGGCAAACTTTGGAAACATATATGATAAAAGATTTTAATTGGGGTGAAACAAGGATAGATTTATTATTGATTATCCCGAATTGGGGACGAGGGGAATACATTCGAAAAACAATAGATAATACCATTGACACTTCTGTCCCAAGAGATAAATGGAAAATTTTAATAATCAACGATGGCATTGAAGAAAATTTCGACGATTTAAAAGATAAAAATGTTTTATATTGCACAATAAAAAGAAAAAATAATTTCGAGAGGGGGGATGCGTTTTCTCGCAATATTGCTATCAAATATTCACAGTCCAAGCTTATTGGTCAAAGGGATCCAGAAATTCTATTTACAGGCGATATCATAAATGGTTGTTTCGACCATCAAAACGAATTATATAGATGCGGTGGTCTTGCACATTTATCTAAAAAACAAGATACAGAACTTTTCATAAATAATCAAATAAATATTAATCTATTACAACAAAGAGCACAAAAATTCCCAATCACCGAACGATTCGTATATTATCATTTTTTTTGGTGCATTGAAAGAGAAATTTTGGTCAAACTCGGAGGCTACGACGAAGATTACAAATACTATTGTTACGCGGACATGGATCTTCACGACAGACTAATGAAATTTGGCGTCAAACAATTTATTGATAAATCTGTACAGCCAATTCATCTTTTCCATAATAAACCTGATACAAAAAACGATTCAATAGCTATAAAGAGAGAACTAATAAACAAAAGACTTTATGAATCAAAAAAGAATGGACCTATTATAAGAAATGTTGGAGTTAACTGGGGAGAAGGGGATACAGATTATTCTCCAGAAATTTTTTAACAAGGAATAAAATATGAAAGAAAAAGAAAAAGTAGAATTATTGCCAGCAATGCTCTGGATTTGCCCTGAATGCGGGGTTGATAACTTCGAGAGGATGATTCGTGAAGAAATAAGCGAAGAAGAAGAAAATGAAATATTAGAAGAACTAGATGATCCAGATGTAGTAAGTGCTGAAAATTATCTATATCCATTAGACGTAAAGTGTAAAACTTGTAATGAAGAATTCGAAGTGGAAAAATTCGAGTGCGATGAATGCAAGGGCTGTGATTGTGGGGATGATGATTGTGACGAGCAATAATATCATTATTTTAGGTTCAGGAAGATCTGGTACTAGCGCCGTCGCAGGCTCCATAATTACAGGAAATGGCCCCAAATACAATACTGGTGGACCAACACATAAAGCAGATAAATTTAACGCCAAAGGATATTTTGAAAGTAATGCTATAAATAATATTAACAACGGCATACTTTGGTCTTGCCCGCATGTTAAAACCACAGAAGGATTAAAACAGGGATGGCTTTCTGTTCTGGATAAGAATCATATAATATCAGACGTATCGCACGACATAGAAGATAGGATAGAACGAGTTATTAAGGAGCAGCCCGTGTGCCTAAAAGACCCTCGTTTTTCTTATACGCTTCCTGTATGGCTTAGATATTTAACTAACCTTAAAATTATATGTGTATTTCGTCATCCTAAATTAGCAATTCAAAGCATAATGTACCATTGTCAAAATGCTGAATATTTAAAAGGAAAAATTAAAATAGATCTTGATTTTTGCCAAAAGATATGGGTTTCTATTTACGAGTACATTTTGAACAACTACAAGACATTAGATGTATTATATATTAATTATGCTAATTTTGTTGTAGGAAAAGGCGAACAAAAACTATCACATTTTATAGGACATAAAATCAATGTAAATTTTAGAGATGAAAAATTGGTGCATTTTGGTCACAAAAATTTGGACTTTGAAATTAACAATAAATTAACAGAAATATATTTAAAATTATGCGAACTAGAATATAATGAACCTTGTTATCGAGCAAATTATTCACCGGAGAAAATATAGATGATTTTTGGCAAAAAAGAAATTAAACAATTTAGCCCTTATATAAAAAGAAAATATGCAAAAGAAGTTTATAAAAATATTTTAAAAGGGAATCTTAGCCCCGGAATACAAACTAAATTAATTGAAGAAAAAATAAAACAAATACATAATATCAAAAATTGTATCTGTATAACAAGCGGGACAGCCGCATTGATGGTTGCTATAAAATCTTTAAATTTAAAACCTGGATCAACTATATTGGCTCCAGCATATAGTTTTTTGGCCGCACATAATGCAGCAAGATTTTTAGGATATAAAATTAAACTTGTAGATATAAATTCTACGACATTATGCATGGACAAAGATAATTTATATTATACATTAAAAAAGACCAGAAATGTTGGTTGCGTCATATTTATCAATCATAATGCATATTGTGGGGGAAACATTATAGAAATCAAAGCAACTTGTGACTATTTTCATATTCCAATGGTAGAAGATGCAGCACAATGTTTGGGAGTTAATAATGCTGGTAAAACAGGAGATATTGCCATCTTATCTTTCTCGGTTCCAAAATTGGCTACGTCATCGCAAGGGGGCGCGATAATTACAGACAATGATAAGCTGGCAGATAAATGTAGGAGTTTGATAGATCATGGCGGGCGGGGATGGAGACAGGATAGAATACATAAAGGCATAGGATTAAACCTAAGATTTAATGATATCCTGGCTTCGTATCTGCTTCCGCAACTTAATAATATAGAATTATTACTTCAAAAACGATATGACATATTTTGGAATTATTTTAGATACGGTGTCAATCCACGGGGATTTGACATTTATTATGAAGCAAATAAAATGCCCTGGATGGTAATTTATAGGACTAAAAGGGCCGACCAAATAATTGCCGAATTAAAGAAAAACAAAATTGAGGCTGTGCGCTATTATAAGAATATAGATAGTAATCCTCCGTATAGAACAAAAACAAAATTCCCGGAAGCTGAAAGGGCGGCCCTGGAATTGGTATACCTTCCATCGAGCCTGAACCTTTCGAAGAGACAGATTAGGAAAATATGCAAAATTATATTGGAAATAGAAAATGAATAGATTTATTGATTTGACAGGTCAAAGATTTTATAGGCTTATAATTATTAAAATGATTGGCAAAGATCAAAATGGACATATATTATGGTTATGTAGGTGTGATTGTGGTAAAGAAAAAATAATATATGGACATAGCTTAAGAAATGGAATAACAAAAAGTTGTGGTTGTCTAAGCAAAGAAAAATCTAGTTTAATCCACAGAAAACATGGAATGCGCAATTCCTTGATATATGGTGTTTGGTGTGAAATGAAACAAAGATGTAATAATCCAAATTGCGCATATTATAAAAGTTATGGCGGTAGAGGCATAAAAGTTTGTGACAGATTGATGGACAAAGAAAGTGGATTTGAAAATTTTCTTGCCGATGTTGGGCTTCCAGAAAAAGGAATGACCCTCGATAGAATAAATGTTAATGGCAATTATTGTCCAAAAAATCATAGATGGTCTACCCGTAAAGAACAAGCTAGAAATAGAAGAAATACTCCATATGCCATTATTGATGGTAAAATTGAAAAATTATTAGAATTGTCTATAAAATATAATGTGCCATATAAAACATTAAAACAACGAGTTATTGGTTGTGGATGGGACATAAAAAGGGCATTAACAACTCCTGTTAAAAAATATAATAAAAGGAAATAATAATGAAAAAAAGAGCATTGGTCTTTGGGGCAAGTGGTCAAGATGGAAGTTATCTTTGCGAACATCTATTAGATCTAGGCTATGACATATTCGCCACGGTTCGTCGTCACTCCATAGCGGAAAACCAACAATCAAGACTTGATCATCTCGCAGATAAAATTACAACAGATTATTGTGATATATCTGATCCACAATGCGTAGATAGAATAATTCAAAAGGCTGGTGCTGACGAAGTGTACAATCTTGCGGCCCAAAGTCATGTCCGAATAAGCGCAGATATACCATATTTTACAATTCAGGCAAATGCGGTTGGTTCATTTAATATTCTTGAGGCAATACGGAGATTTTCTTCAAATTCTAGATTTTACCAGGCTAGTTCCAGTGAAATGTTCGGAAATAATATCGACGAAGATAAATTCCAAAGAGAAGATACACCAATGCATCCGGTGTCAGTCTACGGAATTACTAAATTATTTAGTTATAGCATGACGAGATATTATCGTCGTGCCCATAAGATATTTGCGTGTAATGGTATATTATTCAACCATGACTCGAAACGCAGGGGGAGTAATTTCGTTACGGCAAAAGTGGCAAAAACAGCGGTTCAAATCAAATTAGGAATGACAGATAAAATTGTTCTTGGAAATCTTGAATCTTATCGTGATTTTGGGCATAGTTCAGATTATGTAAGGGCCATGCATTTAATTATTAATCATACAAAACCAGATGATTTCGTAATTTCAACAATGGAAACTCATTGTGTTAAAGATATGTGTGATTATGTATTTAATAAATTGGGCATGGATTATAAAGATTATTTAGAACAAGATCCAAAATTATTGAGACCAGAAGAACTTAATTATTTGAGGGGTGATAGTACAAAGGCGAGACAAGCATTGGGGTGGAGGCCCAAATTTACTTTTGAAATGATTATGGACGAAATGGTTGATTACTGGATGAATTATTATCAAAATAAAAATAACCAAAATTCTATAGGTTTAGATTATCACAATGTTCCCACACATGGTATAATAAATTAATATGAACAAAATAATTATATATGACCGCGAACCTCAGGATCACATTACTAGATGGCTATCTGGGATGATTATATATTTTAAAAATAAAGGATTTGAAATAGAAACATGCCATAAAAATACAATACCAAGTTTCGATAATTGTAAATTATTTATGGTATGGAATGGCTCAGAGCCAATTCACCAACAGATCTTGAATAAAGCAGGACAAGAAAATATTAAGATACTATTCATTGAATGTGGTTTCTTTCCTCAATCGAAGTATTTCTATATAGATGAATTAGGCATAAACGCGGATGCTTCTATAATGAATGATGACCTATCATGGGTATCACAGGAACATCTTAATAAGCTGGAACTTTTTCGTCAGGCTTACTTAGAAGGAAGAAAATGGAATTCTCCAGGTAAGTATATCTTATGTCCATTACAACTTGAAAATGATACCAATATTGTAAAAAATGCTCCACATATTAAGATGCAAGATTTTATAAACCACGTAGGACGAAAATATCCAGATGATTTTATATTATTCAAAACTCATCCATTAATGCCCAATATAAATTATAAAGTAAATGGTGGAAATGCTATTATCCGTAGCGGTAATTTTTTAGATTTTGCACAAAACGCCAGACTGGTTTATGGGCAAACATCAACAGCTTTGCTTGAAACAGCATTAATGAAAGTGCCAACCACCGCCATAGGTAAATGTTGGTTAAACCAACACAAGGGAAATAAAGAAAAATTATTGGCGGCACTTATAGATAGACAAATTCCTATCGGCTCTACGGATTTAGATTATTGGTTGGGGAAATATGTATGAAATATTTTGGAATAAGATTAGCATTATTTATCTGCAAATATTTTTGGCATCATTTTATTACACATAAAAATGAACATGGAGTTTTAACACATTTAATTTGTACAAGATGCGGGAGCATGATTAATTTATTTGGATATTATAAAAATAATAAAAATAATTATTGTATATCCGAATCTCCATTAACAAATATATTAGAGAATAAAAAATGATTACAAATATCGAAAATATATCAGATTATTTTTATCCAGCAGATTTATACCGGGATAGAACAGAAGGTATTTCTGCTGTGGTTCGTTGTAAGAATGAAGAAGAATTCATAATCCCAAGTTTATTATCTATAAAAGATTTCTTCGACGAAATTATTATAATCTTAAATTGTTGCGATGATAAGACATGGTTATTATTAAACGCATTAAAATTACCTAATATGAAAATGTTTTATTATGATGAACCAATTATTGCAGCGGGACCAGAAAATATTATAGTTAATCCATTATCCATTCATCATATTGTCTATTATACCAACTATTGTTTTTCTCTAACTAACTATAAATGGGTTTATAGATTTGATGGAGACCATATAGTACTACCTAATTTTTATGATTTAAAAAATATAATTGCTTGCGACAGATATAGCAGCATTGAGGACAGAGGCATTGATTTGGTTGGTCAAAATTGTGATATGCTTGGATCACAGGAAATGTGTTCTTTTGAGAAAAGATTGGTAAAAATAACTCCAGAATTTAAATATATTGTTACACCAAATAAAATGGCCGAAATGCCTAATTGCACAGGATTATCCTATAGGGTTGAACAACCCACCTTCCTTCATATGAAACATTGCTGCAAAGATATTGGACGAAAATGGACAAATGGATGGCAAGGGATTCATCATTTTAAAGCGATTAAAGAAAGACATGATCCCATTAAAAAATATGACGGAGAAATTCCTTTCGTGCTACAAAAATATTTAGAACTAGGAAAAGATCCCCTGAAATTAATTGATCTATATCATAATGGAAAAATATAACATGATTAATATGAAATTCGCCAAAATATGGGGTAAAACACAAGAATTGTTTAACAAAAATAATGTGTCCGTACACAGATTAGAAATTAAAAGGGACACCTTTTGTTCTTTACATAAACATGAGCACAAGCATAATATCTTTTTTGTCGAGCAGGGACAATTAAAGATTATTATTTACAGGAAAGATGCTGGTTCCGATATTGTAGATGAAACTATTTTAAACTCAGGGGATATGACCAGTGTAGAAAATGGCCTACTTCATAGATTCGAAGCTATAGAAGATAGTGTAATTCTGGAAATTTATTATGTAGAATTAGATAAAAATGATATCGTCCGAGAAAATGTAGGAGGAATAAAATAATGGCAGAATACATATATTCAAAAGTACAACCTGCAAAACTTTTGCACATAATCAATAGATTTAACGAGATTAAACCAAGAAGAGAAGATATTGTTCCGCGCGATCAATTTTTGCAGATGGCTACAATTAAAATGGAAGAATTTCAGACATTCAGGCCACATCGTCATGTTTGGGGACATTTTGATGATGTAAGAATATGCCAAGAAGCGTGGGTTGTTCTAACGGGGAAGGTACAGGTTATATTATATGATTTGGATGATTCGATACTCCGCGATGACATAGTTTTATACCCATTAGATAATTCGATCACGATAGAAGCTGGCCATAATTATAAGGCATTATGTCCCGATACAACAGTTTTAGAGTTTAAGATTGGTCCCTACAGGGGCCAGGCATTAGATAAGGAATTTATAAATGTCTAAAAAAGATGAGTACGTTAAAGAACATGTCGGGAGTGACGGTCACTTATTCGTTTACCTCCAAGATTCAAAAGGAAAATATAACAAGGTGATGGTTGCAAAAATAGTTCTAGAAACTTTCGTTGGTCCATCACCGTCTCCAAAACATAAACCTTTCCATTTGGATGGAGATAAAAGCAACAATTGTGTGGCAAATTTGGAGTGGCGAGTTTATGATTAAAATAGCCGTCGGATGTGGGAAAAGAAACTATGGCCCTGATTGGTACCATGTTGATGGCGATAAATCTCATACACACTTATATGGTTTTGATATCACACAGCTTCTTTTCAATAATGATTCAGTAGATTTGATTTACGCTTCCCATATATTGGAATATTTCGACAGAGAAGAAGTAATTCCGGTTCTAAAAGAATGGCAAAGAGTGCTTAGGCCGGGAGGGATATTAAGAATAGCTGTTCCTAATTTTATGATAATGGCAAAA
>Ga0137445_1000056_pt1 | contig 12447 bp, 9 predicted proteins | sample EasRivERMGT338_2_FD_104647 | JGI IMG/M metagenome (GOLD analysis project Ga0137445, IMG submission 104647) | Soil microbial communities from meander-bound floodplain in the East River, Colorado, USA - East River MetaG ERMGT338_2 | ecosystem: Environmental > Terrestrial > Soil > Floodplain ...
AGTCATCGTCCCAGCCTGTTTTTGATAATCTGCTAGTCCCTGCTGGTAAGACAATGTCATTGAATCCAGCTGACTTGCCCAAAAATTTGTGATTGCATCAAGATCACCCTGCGCTTTAATTGCTGCAGGAAGCTGGGTTAAAATTACTTGTGAATCAACATAACCAATTTTAAGTTCCTGGGAATATAAAAAAGTACCTGCCGTAATCATGATTATAATTACCGAAATAATATTTTTCACAGTTGTTTCCTTTAAATGATAATGAATAAAAAAACTATTAAAATCCTTTACCAAATTGAAAATGAAATAGCCACTCAGGGTCCCGTCCATCAACAATTTCACGATCGAAACCATAACCAAAGTCAAAACCAATTAAGCCGATGGGATTGATAAGTATTCTTGCCCCAAAACCTACTGATCTTCTCATATCAAAAATATCCGTTTTCTCAAAATTTTCAAAAACATTGCCTGATTCAGCAAATGCCAGTAAGTACAGTGGAATTGGATCCAGCGTAACAGCAAATCTCAGCTCGGCTCCGATTTTTGCAGCAACACGTCCGCCAATCACTTGTCCGAAAATATTTCTTGGTCCGACAGACCTATCTTCATAACCTCTTAGAGGAATCGTAGCAATAACTAATCCATTTCCACCCATATAGAAAAATTCAAATGGTTGAATTGGAGTACCTTTCACAATTTCGTCAATGTATCCGAAATCAGCTACCGTATAAAAAGTCAGACGATTAGAATTAAACAGTCTTTTATACCACTCTACTTTAAATGTATTCTTCAGGTAATCCACATCGCCCGGGAGAAAGGGTCCGCCAGAGATTTCCATATCCATAGATATTGTGGAGCCCTGAGATGGGAAAATCGGATTATCAATATTTCTTCTGCTGATTAAAAACCCGAGTGTAAACTGATGTGTTACACCTTCAGCATAGTATTGTTGTCCTTCGATTACATTGTTGTACTGGTATCTGAATCTTCCCTGAACAAAGAAAAAATCATCCGGCCATTTTAATCTTCTTCCTACTCTTAAAGTTGCACCTGTTTGCCTCAGATCATAAATATATTGCTGGCGTGTATCGAATAGATCTGCTCCAACCGAAGTAGGTGTATCAAACATCCAGGGTTCCGTAAAGCCAATTGTAAATGTTCTGTAAACATTACCCACACCAAACTGCCAGTTAAAACTTAGTATCTGACCGCCTCCAAGGGAAAACGGTTCAGCTATGGAAAAATTTGTAAGTGTAACACCAAGAGCACCGCTAAATCCAAAACTTCCGCTGTATCCAACTGATGCATTAAGATAATCGCTTGATTTTTCTTCAACATTATAGGTTACCTCAACAGTGCTGTCACTGGCAAGTTTTGTTTCAATTCCCTCCGGACCATACAATTTTTCTACATTGAAATATTGAAGATTTGCCAGCTGCTGCACGCTTCTGAATAAAAGTGCACGGTTGAAATAGTCACCGGGTACAGTAAAAAGCTCGCGCCGGATAACTTTGTCTTTAGTTTTTGTATTTCCGGCAATATTCACTTTCGATAAACGAAACTGATTTCTTTCTTCAACCCTGATATTAATATCAACAGAGTCTTCACCAACTTTTAATTCATCCGCCTGCAATTGAAAAGTAAGATAACCATTATCGAGGTAGAGAGCTGAAACATCAGACTGCGCTTCATTTCCTCGCAGGTTCTTCTGGAATTTATCGTAATCAAAAACATCTCCTTTAGCAAAATCGAGACGGGCATTTAACATTTCAGCCGGATAAACTGTATTACCTGTCCAGCTAATATTTCTTACCTTATACTGTGGACCTTCATAAACATTGACAACTATCCTGAGATCCTTATTGTCATTAGAATAGATCAATGAATCGCTCATTATTTCAGAATCCCTGTACCCGTTTTTTCTATAATAATCAACTACAAGCACTTTATCTTTTTTAAACTCTTCCGGTTTAAATTGTGCACTCGACCAAAATTTCCACCAGCGCGATTCAGCAGTTTCATCCATTTCCCCGCTTAACTCATCGTCATCGAATGCTTCATTCCCCGAAAATTCAATTTCCCTAACTGTAACTTCATCACCTTCTTCAATTGTAAGCTTTAACAAAACACGATCCTTAATTCTTTCAATAAGATTTGAGTAAGTTATTTCACTGGAAATATATTCCAGTTCATATTCATCAGAAAAATCTTTTGTGTTCCTCCATGTTACATAGATATCTTCATCAACAGTATCAGCATTTAAGAAAGTATAAATACCCTGATCAATTTTAGCACTGAGAAATCCTTCTTCTGCATATAAATCTTTAATCCTCAGAATTAATTTTGAAATATCCTGCGGAGATAGGACCGTTCCCCTGAGAAAAGTAATCTTTTGCTCAATATCCTCCGTGTCAATTTCATCGTTACCTTCAATCACAACTTTTTCAAGCCGGGGGTATTCTTCAACTTTTATTAATAGAAAAACTCCATCATCTATTTCTCTTTCAATTAATATCTGAACATCAGAAAAAATATTCAAACCCCACAACTGACGTATTGCATTTAAGGTATGATCGCCGGGAATCTGGATTTCATTTCCTGTTTTTAATCCGCTGTTTGCAATAATGGTTGCAGCATCGGCCGATTTGTTACCTTCAACAGAAATTCCAAGAATTTTATAAGTTTGCTGCAGAGGCTGAGCAGTCATGCTTGAAGTGAGAACAACAAATAAAAGTAATACGAATAACTTAGACAATTTCGGCTGGCAAATTCTGAACATTGCTGATGTCTTTATTATTTTCAACCTGTTCACTTACTTTGCCAAATCTCCTCTCTCGTTTCTGAAATGATTTTATAGCCTCATATAAATGGTTTCGTGAAAATTCCGGCCAGTAAGCATCAAGGATCACAAATTCTGAGTATGCGATTTGCCATAAAAGAAAATTACTCACTCTGAATTCTCCACTCGTTCTGATAACTAAATCCGGATCTGGTAAATTTTTGGTTGTTAAATTATCAGCTATACATTTTTCGGTTATCTGATCTGTACGAAGCTTATTATTAACGACCTGATTTGATATACTTTTAACCGCTTCCAGAAGTTCCCATCTGCCGCTGTAACTAAGCGCAAGATTAAGAGTCATTTTTCTATTGTTCTTTGTTCTTTCTATATCATCATATAACTGTTTTTGAACCTGTGTCGGAAGAGAATTAATGTCACCAATACAGGTAAGTTTTATATCATTTTCATTCAATTCATCAACTCTATCCTTCAAGCTTTTTAACAGCAGTCTCATAAGTGTTGAAACTTCATCTTTCGGGCGTTTCCAGTTTTCGGTCGAAAATGTATAAAGAGTCAAATATTTTACGCCGATCTGAGCGCAAGCTTCAACAATATCTCTAACGGTTTCAACCCCTTTCCTATGACCGGCAACTCTGGGTAATCCCCTTCTTTTTGCCCATCGACCGTTACCATCCATTATAATAGCTATATGGGTGGGGATTTCACCGGAATCTTTTAATTTTTTTTGTAAAATCTCATCTGACCGAGACTCTTTCTTGCCCAAGATTAATCCTGAAAATGATTAAGCCTTCAAAGTTATACCCGGCACCCTATAAAATCAAGGTAAACGTTGCTAGTTTAAATTATTAATCTTTTTAAATGTAATTGTAAATAGGAAGAAAACTTCAGGAAAGGTAAAAAGAAGGTTTGAATACAAGCAGTTCAGGTATTTAAAATTAGTGATTTGAGTTTATGAAAATAAAACTTCATTGCTTCTTCTGGAAATATTAACAGTTTCGATTGCTTTTTCTAATATTTGCATCAGCTTTATATTTTTCCTTGCTTCAGGAAAAACCTTTTCCAGGATATTTTTAACCTGCTTATAAAGTTTTGATTGAACACCCACAATCAGCGTTACGGGTGAATTGGAGTATTTAGTTTTTCTTGTTGCTAAAAATTCGAGCTTCTCAATCAAGCTGGCATCTTGAATATCCTCTTCAGATAACGTGATACCAATTGCATATTTGTTTTTTTGCTTAGCAATAATATCTACATCAAATCGGCCAACTTTTGAAGGTTCGGGTAGATACGTTCCGAAGCGACGACTAATTGTAAAATAGCCTAACTTCCAAAAATGGTTCACAAGCAAATCAACATTTTTTCTTTCATCTAATTCCATTGTCATAATCTCCATACTTAAACTGAATGCATTATTATAGGTATAACAGGGGAAAATTTATACGATTCCATCACTCTGATATTTGCGATTTTATCATATTCGAATTTTCTGATTTCATTTATTGTTTTTAATTTGCCGTAAATAACTTTTTTACCTGATTTTTCCCTCGTTATGTAATACGGTTCAATTAAAATTTCCTGAAGACCATAAAGAAACCTCAGGTTATTTCTTTTTCTTATCGCATTGATAAAAATATCTGTTTTCATTTTTGCTCCATTATTAATTTAACCATCTGACAACTCCTTTTACTTTCCCGATAATCCTAAATTCGTTTTTATTTTTGATTTCGATTGGTTTGTACTTATCGTTTCCTGGCAGAAGTCTTATATTATTTCCGGATGTATCAAGTGTTTTGACTGTAACCTCATCATCCAGCATTGCAACCACAATATCGCCGTTTTTGCCTTTCTCTCCCGGTAAAACAATTACTAAATCACCTTCATGAATTCCTGCATTGATCATACTGTCACCGCTGACTCTAAGAGCAAAAGCATCATCAGCCTTTTTGATGAATGAAGGATCAATGATAACCGAACCTTCAATATTTTCCATAGCTAAAATCGGCGATCCTGCAGCAACTCTTCCAATCACAGGTATTTTACTGAAAAGGTTATCTCCATTCGAATTGGTTAGGTTAACGGTATCTAATTCATCTTTAATAAGAGATATTCCTCTGCTGGCATTGCTCTCCACATTCACGTAACCCTTCTTTTCGAGCGCATCTAAATGTCGCTTCACCCCGAATGTTGATGATATCCCGAAACTTTTTCCAATCTGCCTGAGGGTCGGTGGGTATCCGGTTTCCTGCAAAAACTGCTGAATAAAAATTAAAATGGATTCTTGTCTATCTGTTAATTGTTTTTTCATAATAATAGTAGTGCTCAATTGTTCACTACTAATATAGTGTACAAATGCTCACTTGTCAAGTTATTTTTTTTCTAAGGGAAATTTTATTTGAAAAATCAGGAGGGAAGTGCTATTCACCGCTGGTGAATTGATAAGATTCATCCAATAATTGAAATAATTTTCTTCCAATCATATAATTTTCATAAATCCCCTTAAATAATTCTTCACCTGGTCCTTTTGCAAATACCGGAACAACACCCGCTGTATGCTGAGTCGAAGAGAAGTTTAACTTAAGGTTTTTGCCATCCGATTCCCCATCCTCAATGGCCATTCCACTGGTTTCGTGATCTGCTGTTATGATAATGAGTGTATTTCCATCACTATCTGCAAAATCCAGACAGGCTGAAATTGCAGTTGAAAAGTCTGACATTTCTTTTAATAAGTATGAGGCTTCATTATCGTGTCCAGCCCAATCAATTTGAGAGCCTTCTATCATCAGAATAAAACCATTTGGATTTTCATCGAGGCTTCCCAATGCAATTGATGTTAAATCTCCCAGACTATATGATCGTTCGGAGGCTTTTGGAAGTGCATCCTTTTCAAGCAGGGCGTAAAATTTCTTAGAAGGATTCGCATTTAATAATTCATCACTTTTAGAATAATAATTATAACCATTCAGATTAATTTTATCTAAAAGGTTTTGCTCATCTTCTCTTTTTCCTCCGGATTTAATTGGTAAAAAATAATCAGTACCTCCTCCTATAATCACATCAACATCACTTTGAATGTATTGTTCTGCTAATATAAATTTGTCGTAGCGGCTATTGTGATGAGCAATAAAAGGAGACGGAGTTGCACAAACCACATCGCTGGTAACTACCAATCCTGTTGATAATCCCAGCCTTTTGGCATGTTCAAAAATAGTATAGAGAGGCTTGTTGTCCGGATCAACCGAAATAAATTTATTATTTGTACGATGACCTGTAGCAATGGCTGTCGCACCTGCCGCTGAATCGGTTATTAAATTATCCGCGGATTTAGTGATCGCAAATCCGATAGAATTGAATTGATAGAAGGGACTGGAATTATCCTGCAGTAAAGAAGTGCTTACATAATTTAAACCCATACCATCACCAATAAGTATGATGATATTCTTCGGTTTATTTATCTCTTGTGCTATTATACAAAAAGAAAATAAGAGAACGAGATAAATCACCCGCACAAAAAATTTCAAGAAACTTCAACCTCTTTTTTCTCTACATGCATTATCCAGTTATGTGTGTCTTCTTTTAACCCGTAATGTATTGACGTGATTTCATCAAACAATTTTACGTCGAGTTTACCAGGTTTCCCGCCATTGATAACCATTTTTTTATCTTTGTATGTCAGCCATCCGACGGAAGATATTATTGCGGCAGTCCCGGTTCCAAATACACTGACAAGGTTTCCATTTTCATGCGCATTGACAACTTCATTAATGCTGATATCACGTTCAACAATGTTCATATTCCAATCTTTCAACAGTTCTATTACTGATCTCCGTGTAACACCGGGTAAAATACTACCAGTTAATCTTGGAGTTACAATTTCATCCTTGAGCTGAATGAAAATATTCATTGTCCCAACCTCCTCGATATATTTCTGCTCGATTCCATCCAGCCATAACACCTGGGTGTATCCGTTCTTCACAGCTTCTTCAGCTGCCAATAAACTTGCAGCATAGTTTGCGGGAGTTTTGCAATCGCCTAATCCTTTTCTGACTGCTCTTACATATTTATCCTGCACCAGAATTTTTACCGGTTTAAATCCTTCAGAATAATATGCACCGACAGGTGAAAGTAAAATAACTAACTTATAATTTTTTGAAGATCTAACTCCAAGAAATGGATCTGATCCATACATGAATGGTCTGATGTAGAGTGATTCTCCCCGATTATTGGGAATCCAATCACGGTCTATATTTATTAGCTCTCTTAATGCTTCCAAAACAAACTCAACATCAACTTCAGGAATGCAAACCCGTCTTGCCGAATTATTCAATCTTTTCATGTGATCATCTGCACGGAATATTACCACATCTCCGTTTTCTTGTTTAAAGGCTTTAAGACCTTCGAATATTGCCTGTCCATAATGAATAAACATCGTTGCGGGATGCATGGATATTGATTCAACAGGTTTTATTGTCGGACTGTGCCAACCCTCAGCAGGGCTGTAATCCATCTCGAACAAGTGATCAGTAAATATTCTTCCAAATCCAAGAGATTCGGGTAAATGAATCGGTGTGTTTCTCTCCCTCAGGATGTAATTTATTTTTTGCATGATAAGACCTGCTGTTTAAGTGGAATGCATGAATTTTTAAGAATTCAATAGAGAATTTAGAATAAATTTTGAAAAATAAAAGCCAATTACCAATTATTTAAAAATTATTTTATGATTCCTTATCAGTCTAAAAGACAAACATCCATAAAACATAATCAAGAATCAGAATCATCGCCGCTGAAAGAACAAAAGAGCGAATTGTTGAATTTCCAACACCTTCAGCACCGCCTTCGGTTCTGAAACCGATATGACAGCCCAGCAAAGCAGTAACTCCTCCAAAGAAAACAGTCTTTATCAATCCATAAGTTAAATCCGAGAAAACAAAAAATTGTTTTACTGAATCAAAAAAAACTGCAAATGGAACATTCAAAAAATAATTTGACACAACAAATGCGCCAGCCACTGCTATGGTGTTTGCAAATATTACCAATATCGGCATCATTAAAAGCGAAGCAAGAACACGCGGCATAGCTAAATACCGTATAGGTTCAACAGCCATAATTTCAAGCGCATCGATTTGCTCGGTTACTTTCATAGTACCTAACTCAGCTGCGATTGACGCTCCAACTCTTCCCGCAATAACTATTCCGGTCAGGACAGGACCTAATTCAGTGATTATTGCTCTGCTTGTTGTTCCCCCAAGAATTGACATTGGTGCAATTCCTTTCAACTGGTATGCAGCCTGCCATGCAGCAACAGCTCCTGTAAATGTAGCAATTATCAGTACAAGAGGGAGCGAGTTCACACCAATATGTTCCATTTGGTAAAAAATAACTTTCCTGGTTCGGGGAATGTTCTTTAAATTTTTTATAATACCGAACATAAGTATGAAGACTTGCCCAAGCTCTTCGAAAAAATCAAGAGTTTTTTTGCCAAGTTTTTGGAGGAAATTAGTCAGCGACATTTATTTTGATAATTTTTGACTATCAAATTTACTAAATTTTAACTTACATGATTTGTTTTATATCAATTAAAACTCAGCATAAACCTGTCCCAAAAAGGTAAGCTTATGAGGAAGAATAGATTCATTCTGATACATGAATTTCGACTTCAAAAAATGGATAGTAAAGATCGAGTGACGTGGTAAATAATTCCAATGGTTGAAATGTGTAATAAATCGATATTTTATAAATAAGGATTTACTTTTTCACCGTTTCATCTTTCTGGAATTTCGAATACCGGATTATCCAATATGAAGAAAAAAATAGCATTATTCTTGCAATATAAATTAAACAGTGAGGGCAAAAGCACGGGGGAAGATTAAGTACGCAACCATTCGAATGAGTGATGGAACCGAAACTATCAATATTAATTGAACAGGCACCAATAGGAATAATTACGTTTTCTTCCGAAGGCGTAATTGACTATTTAAACCAGAATTTTGAAAAGTTCGGAATTCTATATCAATTCGAAACCGCAGAATTGATTGGTAAAAATATTTTTGAAATCCCACTCTTGCCTCCCGTTACCCTGGCACATGAACTAACTGATCTTTCCCGCGGAATGTCATTCGAAAAAGAATTAAAACAAATACGAACAAATGACGGTGGTCAAATTACTTTAATTGTAAAAGGAACGCCGCTATATGAAGAAAATGAATATGCCGGTGGAATTCTTTTGGTTGAAGATATTAAAGTTCTTGCCGAGACCACAGAAATTTTAAAATCCCGGGCGGATTATATTGAAAAAGTTATCAGCCGGGTTAATGATTTTCTTATTGTTACAGATAGTTCAGGCGATGTTCAATTTTCAGCAGGCCACACTTTAAATAAATTTAAACTTATTCAATCCGATATTGAGGGTAAAAACATTATTCAGCTTTTCAATGCCTCAGTAAAATTAAAAATTTCTGAAAGCATAGAGAATATTTTACATCTTAAAGCTCCGCAGAAATTTAATTTCGAGCTGATTGCTTTAGATCAAAAATATTTTTTCGAATGCAAAGTTGAACCACTGTTCGGAAAGCGAGATACCATTCAGTTCATTTATTTCTTTTTCAATGACAGGACAGCCGAACTAAATGAGCGATCAAATCTTCAAAAGAATATTTCCGATTTAAGTCTCTACAAATCAGCAGCAAACCAATCTTCAATGGGACTGATCACCATAAATAAGGATGGAGTTATCAATACTCTGGATGATGAGTCGGAAAAGATTTTTGGTGTAAGCAAAGAGCAGGTTGAAGGAAAACATATTAATAAAATAATAGAAGCAATGAGTTCCTTTTACATTAACGAGCTTGCACTTAAGCTGCATTCAGCTAGCTCGGTTAAAGTTAATGTTAAGATTTTAGGCGATGGTGATAAAAAGATTATTGAGCTGAAATTTTCACTTACAAATCAAAACGATGATTACCTGATTATTTTGTGCAAAGATATCACTGAAGCTTTTGAGGCTGAAGAAAATTTAAAGCTGACCGAAGATACTCTTCAGGAAATTGTTGATAATGCTGATGAGTTAATCTGTAAAACCGATGTCCGTGGCAACGTGATATACGCCAATCAACAATTTATCTCAAGATTCGAGTATTCTCCGGAAGAATTAAAAAGTACAAATATTTTTAATTTAATTTCCACCAAAGTAAGCGATGAACAGTTAGCTTTAATAAGTAAATTTCCAAATCAGGCAGTACACCATGCCGAGCTGAACTTCACAACAAAGAATGGGAAAATTCTTACTGTCAATGCATCTCTGATTCCGGTTACAAGTAAAAACCATGAGAAATACTTTTATTGTTATCTGACAGACATTTCGGAGATCAAAACTTACAAGCAGGATTTCCAGGTATTCAAATCTTCATTCGATTTTGCCCAGGATGGAATCGCAGTTGAGCATGAAGGGAAAATAATAATTGTAAATGAAGCATTCGCTAAAATTTTCGGTTACGACAACGTTGAGCAATTAGAGAAGAAAGAACTTCTCGATCTTGTTGCAAATGAAGATGTGCTGAAGGTTGCAGAATATCTCCGGCTGAGGGAAAGGAAAAAGCACGCACCCGACAGATTTGAATTTTTAGGCAAGAAAAGAGACAATTCATTATTCTATACAGAATTTTCTGTTTCCACTTTTGAATCCAACGGAAATGTTTATATCATAATGATTACAAGAGACATTACTGAAAGAAAGCGCGCTCAAATAGCTATCAGGGAATCAGAAGAAAAGTATAGAAACATAACTGAAAATATTGATGATTTTCTCTACACCTTTGAGAAAGTTGATAAATATTTAAGACCGGTTTTTTATACCTCGGCTGTGGAAAAAGTAACAGGTTACACTCAAACTGATTTTCTTAGTGATTCGAAGCTCTTCCTTAAAATAATTCATCCGGATGATCTTCATGAACTTAAAAAGAAAATAACAACCTTTCTGAAAAGCAAGTTTCAGAATTCAATTGAGTTTGAATTTAGAATTATTAACAAACATGGAAATATCGTCTGGGTAAGAAACAAAGTAAATATAATGAGAAAATCTGACGGCGGGATTTATAAGATATACGGGCTGGTTAATGACATAACCCTGAAAAAAAGAGCCGAAGAGGAATTAAAGCAATCAGCAGAAAGTTTAAAAAAGATAAACGAAACAAAGGACAGGTTTATTTCAATTGTATCTCACGATCTTCGGACTCCGTTCAGTTCAATTCTTGGTTTCACAGATTTGTTAACCAATGATGAAGGATTGAGTGAAGATGAGAAGAGACAGTACATTAAGTATATCCAGGAATCTTCCAGGTCGATGCTGTCGCTTGTTAATTCATTGCTTGACTGGACAAGATTGCAAACCGGCAGATTTAAATTCGAACCTCAAAAAATTTCTGCAAGAGAAATAATTGAAAGTTCCTTCAACGTACTTTCAGGTGCTGCATTACAGAAAGGGATTGATATAAAAATAGATGTTGAAAAGGAACATTTTATTTTTGTTGATAAGAGTTTGATCATGCAGGTTTTCAATAACCTGCTTTCAAATGCCATCAAGTTTACCGGCAAAGGCGATTTAATTTCAGTTAGTGTTCATCGGACTTCTGTTCCAAGATTTCTGGAATTTTCAGTTCAGGATACCGGAAGAGGAATTAAACCCGAAAATATTGAAAAGCTTTTTAATGTTGATACAAAATTCACTTTAGAGGGAACAGCAGGTGAAAAAGGCAGCGGACTTGGTCTTTCTCTTGTTAAAGAAATTGTTGAAAAACATGGCGGCAAAGTCTGGGTAAAAAGTGAGTTTGGAAAAGGTTCGGATTTCAGGTTGACCCTGCCTGTGGCATCAGCAAATATTTTAATTGTTGACGACAATAAAATGGACAGGATTCTCTACTCAAAAATTCTGAAAAATATTACACCTGAATATTCAGTTGAAATTGTTTCAAACGGAAGAGAAGCTTTGGAAAGAATAAAAACTTCACCTCCGGCTCTCGTTATAACCGAGCATAATATGCCCGAGATGAATGGATACGAGTTTATCAATGCAGTGAAGAAAGATGAATCAATACATTCTTTGCCTATATTAATTCTCAGCCGTAAGGTGGACAGGGCTTCAATACAGGCTTACTCAGAACTCGGAATCGAATTTGTATTTCAGAAACCGGTTAACCTGGCAAATTTTAAATTGGCTGTTGAAAAATCTTTAAAGAAAGGTATAAAGGGAAACGGGGCTAAGCCTATATGAGCCTGTACAAATACCAGCCTGGCAAAACCTCACCGATATAAATAAATTTACGGGGTGATACAACAGGTAATGCAGAATTCTCCGGCTTATAAATATAACCAACCTCTCTTGATTCAATTCCTGCTATCTGAATAAAAACACATCCGGGATAAACATCATCTTTGAATATTCCGTAAAGAGAGAGTTCATTAATTGCTGCTTCTATCAGCTCGGCATTGTTCTCATCAAAAGACTGCAATAATCTTTCAAACTTTTCGATTCTGATCTTCAAATAATTTTTTAAATATTCGTCGGTGGATGTCATCAGTTTCAGCAATTCCAGTGTTGAAGAATCTGATTCTGATAATGAACTGAGATTTGAGAGTGAATCAGCAACAGCATA
>Ga0137445_1000057_pt1 | contig 12442 bp, 21 predicted proteins | sample EasRivERMGT338_2_FD_104647 | JGI IMG/M metagenome (GOLD analysis project Ga0137445, IMG submission 104647) | Soil microbial communities from meander-bound floodplain in the East River, Colorado, USA - East River MetaG ERMGT338_2 | ecosystem: Environmental > Terrestrial > Soil > Floodplain ...
ATCTTGCCGATGATAGATTTGTTTCAGGGAATATTGTTGTTGATAGTGTAACTGGCAATAATTTCACTATCCCTATAGAGGGAGATTTTGAAATATCCCTATTTAATAAGGACGGAAGTTTTTTAAAATTGATTGATGCTCAATTTGTAGACTCACAAAAGGGAAATGATATTGATGGTGCATTAATAAGTTTTATTTCAGAAAAAAATTTGGAAAATATAGCGAATTTGCCAGATCAAGAAGTGTTAGATTCTATTAATATTTTAAGTAAAGTATACGCTGCTGGATGTCCATTGAAGCACGATCCAATGCTAACCATAGGAGAAATAATTCAATTATATGAAAAAGAAAACGAAATGATGTCTAGTACAAATATTGCACCAGGTTCAAGCGGCGGTGGATTATTTATTGAATATAAAGGAAAATATTATTTGATAGGCATCACAAATGCAATAGCTTCTTCTGGTTTCAGTTTATTTACTTATTTGACCTATTCGGTGCCAGTCAAAAATTTAAAAGAATTTCTAGCAAAACAAGAAATCAATTTTTAGATATTATAAGCAATGGAAAGAATAACTTTCGAAGATTATTTCATGCTTCTTGCTTTTCTTGTATCTAAAAGATCTCCAGATCTGTCAACTAGGCACGGCTGCTTGGCCGTTAACAAAAAAAATCAAATAATTGGACTTGGGTATAACGGATTTGTGCGTGGAGCGAACGATGATCTAATGCCACAAACTCGCCCAGAAAAATATTCGGTAGTGCTCCACAGCGAGGAAAATTGTCTCCTTAATTGTAATTCTTCTTTAGAAAACGCAACATTGTTTATAACTGGTTATCCTTGTGTTAAATGCTGGAGATTAATAATACAATCTGGAATAAAAAAGGTTGTATATGGAAATATTAAATCTAGTCATTCACAAAGCGAACATTTGCAAGACGACAAAGATAATGTATTAATCAACCTGATGCTTGATGGACAAGGGATTGAAATTGTGGAATGGAAACCAAAAAACATAAATTTGTTATACCAAGAAATAAACTCTATTTCTGATTTTATAAGTAATCATTAAATGGAAAATAAATTGCCAGAATATAACCCGAAAGGTTTTGCTCTTCAGATTTTTAGAGATCGTTACGCGATACATGAAAATGAAAGCTACCAAGAAGCATGTATTCGTGTCGCAAGATATATAGCGGATGCAGAATCTGGTCTTAAAAGAGAAGAATATTTTAATAGATTCTTAAAAATATTATCAACAAATCGTTTTTCTCCTGGGGGTAGAATATGGAGAAATTCGGGTAGACCGAGGGGACAGCTTTTAAATTGTTACGTGGTTCCTGTTTCTGATAGCCGCGAGTCGTGGGCAAAAGCTATAGGTGATTTAGTAATTATTTCTGGAATGGGTGGAGGAGTCGGATATAATTGTTCTAAAGTTAGACCAAGAGGAACCCCTATAAGGGGAACTGGTGGAATGGCAACTGGTGCGGTAAGCTTGATGAAATGTATTAATGCCGTGGGAAATGAAATAAAAGAAGGTGGCGGTAGAAGAACTGCAATCATGCTATGTCTTGATTTCAATCATCCTGATATAATCGAATTTTTAGAAGCAAAATTAGACAATAATGAATTGAATAATGCTAATATATCAGTTTGTATAGATAATGAATTTTTAGATCTTTATGAAAAAGATGAAGATATTATTTTAAAGTGGGCAGGAGAGGAAAGGGGTAGAATAAAGGCAAGATGGCTTTGGAATAGAGTTATAGAAAATGCGTGGAAAAACGGTGATCCAGGATTCCTTAACAAGGGCTATGCCAATGAAATGAATCCGATGTCTTATTATGGGGATCTTGAGGCTACAAATCCTTGTTCGGAGATTTATTTGTTTCCATATGACGCCTGCTGTCTCGGCTCTATTAATTTACATTCGCATATTATTAACGGTGAAATTGATTGGGATATTTTAGAAGAAACGGTTGCTTTGGGGGTAAGATTTTTAGATAATGTTCTCGATAAAAACAATTATCCCCTTAAGGAAATTGAACAAACATGCCAAAGTCTAAGGCGCATAGGGCTTGGAATAATGGGGCTTTGTGATACATTTTTAGAATTAGGAATCAAATATGGATCAGAAGAATCCCTTAAGTTGACAGATAAAATAATGGATTTTATAAAGAAGAGGGCTTACGATACCAGTATAACATTAGCGGTAGAAAAGGGATCTTTTCAAGAATTTAATGCTAAAAAACACATCGAGACGGGATTTATAAAAAAGAAATTAACGCCAAGTCACAGACGTAGAATGCTAGAGCATGGCTTAAGAAATTGTGCTATATTAATGATTGCCCCTACCGGAACCACATCCATAGTCGCCGGAGTATCTTCTGGTATAGAACCATTGTTTTCTCCCGTATATAAAAGAAACTTTAATAAACATACAGATAATCAAAATAAAAAGGAATCAAGTTCGGAAATAGTTATCCATCCTTTATTGGAAAAATTTATCAAAGAAAATAGATCAATAGAACATTTTCAAGGTGCCCATGAAATAAGTCCTGAAACACATATTAGAATACAATCTATCTGTCAGAAACACCTAGATAATTCCTTGAGCAAGACAATTAATTTGCCAAATGATTTTCCTGTTGAAAATTTATCTAAAATAATATATAAATATATAAGAGAATTAAAAGGAATAACTATCTTCAGAGATGGAAGCAAGGGCGGCATCAGCCCATTAATGCCCCTCCCAACAGAAGAAGCTAAAAAATATTTAGATCAATGTAAGGTGGAAGTAACAGATAATTCTTGCCCAAGCGGAAAGTGTGAGTTATAGATGAAGAATGATATTTTAGAAAAAGTAATCAAGTTAATCAAGTCAAATAAAACAAGGAAACAAATATCCAGAGATCTAGGCATCTCCATATGGAAGGCTAGGCAACTTATTGGTCAAGCAAAGGTTATAATTGATGGTTCTCCTTCTATTAAACTCGAACCAACCGACCCTGTTTTTAGATCTGAAATATTACGAAAATTAAAAAGTCCAACAACTATTGATAAAATTTCAGAAGATATGAAAACAGATAAAAAAAATGTTGAGAATATAGTTTCTGATCTAGAATCTAGAGGATTTATAATTTATAAAAAGGGTCCAAATATTTCTTTGGGTAAATCTATAGATAGTACAGAGAATACGATAATATTTGAAAATCATTTTTATGAAAACCCTATAGAATTTGGTGTGGTTGCCGATATGCACATGGCAAGTAAGTGCGAAAGATTGGATGTATTAAATTTAGCATATGATGAATTTGCTCGGCGCAAAATAAACACGGTTCTATGTCCTGGTAATTATATCGATGGGGAAGCCAGATTCAATACGCATGAACTAAAGGCACATGGAATAGCGGATCAGTGTCAATATGCAATAGACCATTGGCCAACTAGAAAAGGGATTAATACATATTTTGTTGATGGGGACGACCACGAGGGATGGTGGACACAGAGAGAGGGTATAGAATTTGGCAAGTATTTAATGCTGGAGGCTAGATCCCAGGGGAGAGAAGACCTAATATATATGGGCTATATGGAAGCTGACATAGAATTGAAAGCTCCAAAAGGTTCTTGCGTGATAAAGGTTATGCACGCGGGAGGTGGAAGTTCTTATGCTGTTTCTTATACATCACAAAAACAGGCCGAGACTTTTCAGGGAGGAAATAAACCGGCTGTTTGTATAATAGGGCATTATCATAAATTTGATTATTGTTATCCGAGAGCTATTCACATGGTTCAACCTGGTTGTTGCCAAGATCAGACTCGTTTTATGAGAAAGAAAAAATTAGAAGCCCATGTTGGCTTTACTATTATCTCTATACAACAAGATATAAAGGGAAGTATTACAAAGTTTGTTCCAGAATTTTATCCATTTTTTGATAAAGGATATTATCTTAATAGGGATGGGGTTGGAGAAAGGTTAAAGAAAAATAATGGGTAGATTTACAGATTTAACCGGGCAAAAGTTTGGCAGATTGATTCCAATTAAATATCTTGGAAATTATAAATATTTATGCATTTGTGATTGTGGGAAAGAAAAGATAATTTATAAATATAGCCTAACGAATGGCGATACAAAAAGTTGCGGATGTCTAAACATAGAACGCATATCTGAAATGGGTAAGTCCAATAAGATACACGGACACGACAGTATAAATAAAAGATCTAAAATATACCAAGTCTGGGCAGGTATGAAACAAAGATGCAATGATAAAAATATGATACAATATAAAGATTATGGTGGAAGGGGCATAAAGATATGTAAGAGATGGCAAGGAAATAATGGATTTATTAATTTTCTAAAAGATATGGGTTTACCGCCTACGCCAAAACATCAATTAGATAGAATTGATAATAATAGGGGCTATAATAAAAATAATTGTCGCTGGGCGACAAGAAAAGAACAATCAAGGAATAGGAGATCTAATAGAATTATTTGTTTTCATGGCAAAAAACAGTGTTTATCTGCCTGGGCAGAAGAATATAATATAAAACCAAGCACGCTTTCTGCTAGAATAAATCTTTATAAATGGTCAATTAAAAAGGCTTTATCTTTAAATGTCATATAATCTTATTACCTATTGTAGCAAAAATTACTGGCCTCGTTTAGCAAAAACCCTATCTTCTTGGTCAAGCCAATCGTCCGTACAAAATATCTACGTTTATACAGATTTTGAAGCATTAGATCACGACAAAATCAAATATAAAAATATCTTCGAGCCATCAGAAAATTTCGGCACAAACTGTGCCAGAAAGGTCTTAGCTATCCAGAATTTTTTGAGAAGTAATTTTGATAATGCTTTGTTCCTTGATGTAGATTGTCTTATAATAAAAGATCTTAATTCATTATTCAATGAATCTTTTGATGCCGCTGTAACAGTTTACGAAGAAGTAAAAGAGAAACATCGCACAAAGAATATATCCTCTGGTTTTGTTGCTTTTAAAAATACAATGAATACTGGGAAAATAATAGATTTGTGGGCCGATATACAAAACAATTACGGAGAAGAAAGTCCTTGCCGTGATCAAAAGTCCCTGTCAGAAGCAATAACCGAAATGAAAAACAATACAAAAGCCAATATAAAGTTATTAAGTTCTAATGAGTGGAATTCGCATCCATTTAGTGGGAATACAGGATATATTAAAGAGTGGTTAAAAAGAATAGAACGATATCATCCATATATTTTGCATTTTGCGTCAGGAAGTATTAATGATCAAATTACGATAGACAAAGCAATTGAGGCGGCAAATGTTCAAAAGATATAAATGTCCAGATGATGTTGGATGGCTGGGTTGGTTTGAAGATACTTATGGTAATTGCATAGCATTTGTTGGTCTTGATAGAAAAATATTATTTATAAAGGAAATTATATGAAAAGAATGCTCTTAATTGCTAGTTTTTTAGGTTTAATAGCTGGTTGTGATATAGATCTTGTTACTGATACGGTTTTTTATGAAATTCCAACGTATCCGGCCTACTATGTTGAACCGTGCTGTTACGATTATATGGAGATTTATTATTAATGGCAAAACTAGAACAAAGCTATGCGTGGTCTGCCTCAAGAATAAAGACACTGAGAGAGTGCGCACGCAAATATTGGTATAATTATTTTTGTGCATGGGAGGGGTGGCTTGCCTATGCGGAGGAAGCAAAGAAAGAAGCATATCTCTTAAAGAATATTACTAATTTTCCTATGTATGTGGGAACAATAGTCCATAATGTGATAGAGGATTGTATAAACCAATTCAGATCGTCTAGTAAATGGCCTACATTAGAATCTTCAAAACAGAAAGTTATTCAATTATTAAGAAATGGATGGCTAGAATCAAAAAATAAAGATTGGCAAAAGAATGCTAAAAAAGTAAATTTCTTTGAGCATTATCACAATGAACCGCCAACAAAACAAAAACTTCAAGAATATAAATCTAAGGCGTTGAGATGTATAGAAGCATTTTATAAATGTGATCTATTTAAAATAATGGATTCTTTGCAACCAGATCAATGGGTTTCTATTGAAGAATTTCAAAAATTTAAAATGATTACGGGCGAAGAAATTACCGTCAAGTTAGATTGTGCCTTTAAAAATAATGGGAAATTGATTCTCGTAGATTTTAAAACAGGTAAGCCAAATAATGATATTATTGAACAAATGACTGTTTATTCGATGTATGCTCTGAAAATGAAATGGATTGAAAAATTAGAGGATATAGTAATCATTCCAGCATTTCTTGCATATTTTGAAGACGATCCTACGACAGCTTTTCCCACAATTGAAATTAATAAGTCACAAATTCAACAACAGATTGATATAATTAAAAGAGAATATCCTATCTTGGAACAAGCACATAACAATCGAAATAATAAAGAATTTTTTGCAATGACCGAGAATATAAAAAGATGTGCTTACTGTAACTTTAAATCTATATGCCCAGGAAGTATAAGATGATATCAGAAGAATACAATAAAATAATTGAAGAAATTTGGAAACCTATAATAAATTATGAAAATTTATATGAGATTTCTAATTATGGAAGAATAAAAAGAATTGCCAATGGTTCTAACTCGACCTTTATAGGAAAAATTCTTAAACCACAAAAAATAAGTAAATATGGGCATTTAGGTATTCGGTTATATAAAGATAATAACAATAAATTATTTCCCATACATAGATTGGTTCTAGAAACATTTATTGGTCCTTCTCCTATAGGGATGCAATGCCGCCACCTAGATGGCAATCCTCAAAATAATAAATTAGATAATTTAAAATGGGGGACATGTAAAGAAAATTCGGAAGATAGAATTGCACACGGGAAAAGTGGGAAGGGATCGAATGGATCGATGTCAAAATTAACTGAACAAAATATTCCAGAAATTAAACTGTTATATAGACAAGGAATATCCCAAATAAATATTTCAAGAGTATATAATGTCTCAAAATATATAATTTGGGCGATAATTCATAATAAAATATGGAAACATATAAAATGAATGAAGCAAAATTATTTGTTGATGGAGGTATTCGTAAAGGAATAATGGCCTTGGGATTTGTAGTCTATTCTATGCAAGACGAAGAATTGTTCAGTGGTAAAAAGACATGTGGCAGAAGAGGAACCAGTAATATTTCTGAGTACAGGGCGCTCATAGCCGGATTACAGTCTTGTTTAGACAATAAGGTTGAAACTATACATATATACTCTGATAGTTTAATTATGGTCAAACAAATCACGGAAGCTATGAAAGTAAATAATCCCATTCTCATTAAACATAAAAATAAATGCTTAGAATTATTAAACAAATTTAAAGATTTCACAATAAAGTGGATTCCACGGAATGAAAATAAAAGAGCAGACAAATTAGTCAACGAGGTATTCGATGCCAAAAATGGTAAACGCAATAAATAGGTTTTTATATCCCGAAATAATTATCGGATTAATGGTATTGTGTGGATTCTTATCGTCATGCAATATTCCCAAAGGGGTAGTCGATGCCAAAATAGCCGCAGTGGAGAATAATCTAAATAAACTTGAAAAACTTGTCGATAATAAAGTTGACGCCGACACCATAGAAACCTTAAAGCAACAGTTATTGGAAATAAGCAACACGATTAATAATTCTGGAGTAATTAAATATTCGGGCGCTGGATGGGTTCTCGCAGGTATGGCTCTAATGTCCATAATTTTTCTCGGAGCGATAGGATTAACGGTCAAATTTTATCTTAAATCCAAAACAAATAATGGACTACTGACTCTCGTGACAAAGGCTGTCAGTAACACCGATTCGTCCACGCAAAAAATTGTTAAGGATCAGATAGAGTCAGAGACTTCTAATGGTGGGCCATTTACTATAGAGCATAAAAAAATGTTATCGGACTTTGCAATGAAAAATAATACGTTCGCGATAGAACAAAAAAATGAAAATAAGCTATAATAATATATGGAATTTGCCGCAGACCCCAAATGTAAATATTGTAAAGGAACCGGCATGGTTGAATTGGCGACATCCAGCAAGCCCTGTTTGGACTGCAAAAGATCTATTGAATCAATTCTTGATGAAATTGATACAATATTAAATCCTAATCCTATAAAAACAGATGATTTTTGGGAGAATAATAATATATAATGTTGGGGCTTAAAAATTGCGGCAATCATATCATAACATGCTATGTATGTAATAATTGTTTAATAGATTTTCAAATAACTAAAACGAATGAAGACTTAATAGATGAAAATATAGATCCAATAATTACGAAAACTTTAATTATTTGTGAAAAATGCAATAATGGCATAGAAACATTAATCAGGGGGAAATTTTATATTGGTGCGGGACAAGAAAATATAGGATTTGAGATTGATGAAGATCCGAAAGATTTCGATTTGGTTATTAGAGCAAGATTAAAATGAATGAAGACAATATTAATATAGATATAAATGGATCTCCTTTCCATGTGAATAAACAAAAAGTAAATAGTCAAACGTGGCTGGCGCAAAAAATAGGCGATACGTATTGGGTGATGGTTGGCAAGGAAGGATACCTATATAATCCGCTTGATTCTAGTGAGATATTAAACAAAAAAGATAGGGAAAGAGGCGGGATGTTTTTCCAATTAAGAAAATGTAAACAAATTTGTTATGATTATTATGTTGCGTTCTTAAGGTCTAAAAATAGGACACATTTTATTTTAGCACAGAGGGCTTTAAATGAATAATAAAGATTCGATATCTTTTATAAAACCAGAAAATCCAGAGCCATTTTATTTTGTTATTAAATTATCTAATGGTGATAATGTGTTTCAGGATAAAAGAGATGGTTCTCAACATGCATGGATACGATTAAAAGATTTTCTTAAAGCAAGACCAGAAATAAAAATTATAGGAATGGATATGGTGAAGGTAAATGGCAAGATATTTAATACGCCCGATAACCAAAAGGGATATTGTTTTGGTTATAAACAAATAAAAACCTTCCTCGGCCCTAAGGCCGAATTAAATGCGACATGTTTTGGCCACTACGATGGCGAATTTTGTTATATGACCTGGTTAAACGCAAATGGGAAAGTGATACAACAAGAAAAGAGGACTAAGGATGGGTGTGGCTTCTTTTTGATAGAGAATATTTAAAATGAATGAAATGGAAATAATAACAGGTGAATGCGGAATATGCCCAGCAAACAAATCTTGTCCTTATTGTGGAGCACCAGATAAAGCAATAAAATGTAAAGGCAAAAAGTGTAAAAATGGAAATTTTTGTCCAGATTGTTGTCCAGATAGATACTGGCCCAATGGTCGTTTAATAAGAAGTGGTGATACATCAATATGGGGATAAAATCTTTTGACTCACCAACAACCAATGGATTGAAAATCGATTTTCGTAATTATGTCATAGAACTTGTGTGCCTCAATATTGATCCTAAATTAATATCAAGATTTTGGAAATCAAATAAATATTGGTCGGGGAAATATCCGAGAGAAATACGCGGATTTTCAAATCTCAAAAAAGCAATAGAGTCAACTGTAAATAATAATTTACCCGGTGAATTTTCTCAGTTTGATTTAGAAGAATCGTTCTCCCAAAAAATATTAATAAATATAATTAAAAAGTTAAATATAAAATCACTTTCGGCAACAAAAACGATTACTAAGATAGTTTCTACTTTTCTAAAAATGTATAATGCTGAATATAGTACAAGGGTAAATAAAGTACAATTAGATTTTATAACTATTGTTGAGCCAGAAAAAAATACGAAATTTATAGAGCCTAAAATAAAAAATAAACTTTCAAAATTAAGAGAACTAGAGAATGGCTAAAAAATCAAAAGACAAAGTTGTGGATGAAAGTTTTGATAAGTTCTTGGAGCGCACCTACGGAGTTGGGATCATCCAAAAGGCGGATAAAATACTAGATAAGAAAAGGGATATTCTCAAGACGGTATTATCTCTCGATATTAGTTTGAGTGGGGGAATTCCTGATGGCGCTACCTGCCTTATTAGTGGCAAAAGCAAAGTTGGGAAAACTTCAATTTGCCTAGAAATTCTAAAGAATGCAATAGACGCAGATCGTCCCGCCTTTTATGTGGACATCGAGAGACGCTGTTCTCATAGCCTTTTGAAAACTATCCAAGGATTAAATACTGAAAAATTAAACATTATAAAATCTACACAAGACAAGGTACTGAGTGCTGAGGAGTGGCTTAGAGTCATTGAAACGACAATAAAGGAAAATCGAAAAGCTGTAATTGTTGTAGATAGCATTGCTGCGTTAAGCACGCTTGCCGAACAGACAGAATTGCTAGGCGAGTCACGGGACATGAGTGGAACGCCTAAATTGCTTGCCAGTTTCTTTAGAAAAATTCAACAAACAATCGACGATAATGACTGTATTATTATTTTCATTTCGCAATTACAAACCAGCAGAGATCCTATGGCAAAAAAGTTCGAGGCCAAGGGTGGGCTGGCTATAGGTTATGCGGCTTCGGTATGGTTGAATTGCAATTGGGCAAAACAATGGGATAAAGACCAGGAGACAAACGCCCCAGCTGGACATGATGCTATGATAACGGTGATTTGTTCTGCCCTTGGAAAGCCATTTTTGCCATGCTCCGTGCCTTTGCGATTCGGGGAAGGCGTTGACAGAATAAAAGATATTTTAATTAATAGCGAGAATCTTGGACTAATCCAAAAAAGTGCAAGTTGGTATATAATTCCATCAATATTAGATGCGGAGGGCAATCCTATTAAATTGCAGGGCATTGAAAAGATGCGAGAATATTTTAAGATTAATCCACAATATATCGAAAAATTTGATAAAGAAATAAGAGATATACTATTGCCGGAAACTAAATAATGAGAAAATTTGTTGATTTGGTTGGACAGAAATTTAATAAATTAACTTTTATTAAATATATCTATACAGATAAATATTATCAAAGAATTTGGCTCTGTAAGTGTGATTGCGGTAATAAGAAAGAATTAAGAGAATATTCCATTATCCACAATATTACTAAAAGCTGTGGTTGTTTATATAAAAATAGCAAAAATAATTTTAAACATGGATATAGTAACGGTAGGACATATTGTATATGGGACAATATGAATAATAGATGTAATAACAAAGATACCGAATATTATAAATATTATGGAGAAAGAGGAATAAAAGTTTGTTATAGGTGGTCTGATAAAAATCCAAATGGATTTCAAAATTTTTTAAAAGATATGGGAGAAATTCCAGATGGATTGACCATTGATAGAATAGACAATAATGGAGATTATGATAAAAATAATTGCAAACTATCTACAATGGAACAACAATGTAGAAATAAAAGAAATAATCATCTAGAAATATTTAATGGAAAAGTTCAATGTTTTCAAGATATAGCTGACCAAAACAAAATAAATCCTCAAACACTTAGAAATAGAATGAAAAGAAATGGTTATTCTATAGAAGAAGCATTAAAGTATCCCGTAAGAAAATATAAGAATTAAAATGATGATTAAGATATATAATGGATCAGAAATCAATATAAATTTAAAAAAATATCTATGGAAGGATACTTATCAAAGATCAAAATTTCAAACAAGAATTAAAGAACAATTAAAAAAAGAATATGCCTATGATAATATTTATGAGGAAATATATATCCCTATAGAGAAATTTTATCTAGATCTATTTATTCCCTCAAGATTTCTTGTAATCGAAGTCCAGGGCCATCAGCATTTAAACCATATTAAATTCTTCCATAAAACAAGAATAGATTTTAATAATCAAATAAATCGAGATGAGCGTAAGTCCAATTTCTGTTTGCGCAATAATTTTAAATTGATTGAAATTTATGACAACTGAAATTTTTGACCAAGAATACAAAAAATATAACGATGATATCGCACTATGGGAAAAGTCGCTATGCCTTTCCTTTAAGGAACCAGATAGGGGTAAAATAGAAAAAATATTAGATTTAACAACAGAAGATATAAGAAAAGAAGAGACGATGGTTTTATGTGAATATGCTTTCATGCTTTCTCAATACCTAATTTTCTTACAGAAAAAGACAAACGAATGTGATTCATTTTTGAAATGGGTCCGCAATATTAATGCTAAATTATTTGGTGAAGACAAAAGTAGGGCAAGTAGGTTATCACAACGAGTAGAATTAAGATTAAGTAGAATATCGTATTTGTCGAGACGCATTGAGTTTTTTTGTCAAGCTATACAGGCAATTTCCAGACAACGAAATTTGGAGAATAAATAATGAGTAACCCGATAGAATTGATTAAAAATGGAATCCAGTCAAGAAATTGGAAAGAAATAGAAGCAGCATATTTTGCATTAACCGGAGAAAATATCCTTGGTGAAAACATAGATATTGACCTAGAATTGGCAAAGACAAATCA
>Ga0137445_1000062_pt1 | contig 12316 bp, 8 predicted proteins | sample EasRivERMGT338_2_FD_104647 | JGI IMG/M metagenome (GOLD analysis project Ga0137445, IMG submission 104647) | Soil microbial communities from meander-bound floodplain in the East River, Colorado, USA - East River MetaG ERMGT338_2 | ecosystem: Environmental > Terrestrial > Soil > Floodplain ...
GAGTTTATCTTTTCTGTATTTTATATTATCAAGCTTGCCATCAAGTGCAGCATTTAAAAGATTTCTTGTATGACGGATACTGATTCGTTTTCCAACTCCAAATCTTCCGCCAACCCAGCCGGTGTTTACAAGCCAGACGTTTGCTTTGTGCTTTAACATTCTTTCCTTCAGCATCTGTGAATATTCGTACGGATGACGAACCATAAACGGTGCACCGAAACAAGCCGAGAAAGTTATTTGAGGTTCGATGCCGAGTCCAATTTCTGTTCCTGCAATCTTTGAGGTGTAACCGCTTATGAAATGATACTGTGCCTGCTCGGGATTCAATCTTGCAATCGGAGGCATTACACCGGAAGCATCGCAAGTAAGGAAAATTATATTCTTCGGATGTGTATGAACATATCCTTCCTTAACAATATTCGGAATAAATTCTATCGGGTAGGAACATCGTGTGTTCTCCGTAATCATATCATCATCAAGATCAATATGCCGGCTGACAGGATCGAAAACAACATTTTCCAATATCGTTCCGAACGACCTGGTTGTGGCATAAATTTCTGGTTCAGCTTCGGCAGAGAGACGAATAACTTTTGCATAACAACCGCCTTCAAAATTAAAAACTCCATTTGAACTCCAACCGTGCTCATCATCGCCAATCAGTAATCTGTTTGGATCAGCAGATAAAGTAGTTTTTCCTGTCCCACTTAATCCGAAGAAAAGTGCAACATCACCTTCTTGTTCCGGCAGAACGGAGTTCTGACGAATTTTTCCAACGTTTGCAGAGCAATGCATCGGTAGCACATCTTCAAAAGTTAAAAGAAAATTCAGGACAGTGAAGATTGATTTTTTTATTTCACCGCCGTAAAGTGAATTTGCAATGATTGCAGTTTTCTCAGCGAAGTTTAAAATAATTCCTGTCTCTGTCCGTGTTCCGTCAATCGAAGGATCAACTTTAAATCCGGGTAAACATATTACTGTGAAGTCAGGTATGAAGTTTTTTAATTCTTCCCTGTTATCTGTCGTGATAAACATATTTCTTGCAAACAAGCTGTGCCATGCTTTTTCTGTAATGATTCTCACCTTAATTCTATAATCAGGGTCAGCACCGGCGTAACAATCCTGGACAAAAAGTTCTTCATCCTGGCAGTATGCCTGAACTCTGCCCATCAGCTGACTGAATTTTTCAGAACTGAAAGGACGGTTATAAACTCCCCACCATATTTTATCTTTTGTCGAATGTTCTTCCACAACAAATTTATCAGCGGCAGCACGGGCGGTGTGAGGTTTTGTGTTTACAACTATCGGCCCCTGTTTGCTGAGCTTTCCTTCATTCCTGAAAATTATTTCTTCGTAAAGAGCTTCATCGGGAAGATTCCAGAAAACTCTTTCGAGATGAACAAGTCCCTGGTTTTTTAATCTGAAATCAGAAGCAAGCTCCATTGCCTGCTTGGTTGCGGGGGTATCGAATTCTAAATATTTGCTCATGCCCAATCCCTCACTAATTTTCTATCGCCAATGTAAAGTTCGTTAGGTGAATTAAGATCAAGTGCCCATTTAATGCGTTCGATTCCTTCGGTGATATCTTTAATAGTTCCGCAGTAACTTAATCTAAGGAATCCTTCCATACCGAATTCTGCACCCGGCACTGTGAGCACCTGGACTTTATCAATTAAAAATTTAGAAAGCTTGTTTGAATCTTTTTCATAAGCGCGGAAGTCTGCGAGACAATAAAATGTTCCGTCGGGTTTGGTTACTTTAATTCCTTCGAATGATCTGAGCATATCAATCATAACGTTCCTGTTATTTTCAAGTGTTGCTCTTAAGCTTTCAACTCCGGATTGCAATCCCATCAAAGCACCGACAGCAGCTTTCTGCAAAAGAACAGAAGGACCTGAAGTTTGATGTCCCTGAATATTGCTCATTGCTTCAATAACTTTTTTGCTGCCGACAGCCCAGCCAATCCTGAACCCGGTCATTGCATATTGTTTTGAAACTCCGTTTATAATAATGAGCTTTGAATTTTCATCCTGCTTCTTAGCATACTTTAAAGCATTGATTGGCTTTCTTTCATCAAATATTAATCGGTGATAGATATCATCCATAATTAACCAGATATCTTTCTTTTCACAGAAGCCGACAACATCAGAAATAAATTCTTCGGAATACATTGCACCTGAAGGATTATTCGGACTGTTGATAATCACTGCTCTTGTGTATGAACCAACTCTGTCTTCAATATCTTTTAATCTCGGATAAAAAGTTCCATCTTCCGGTAAAGCAGGAACTCCGATAGCTCCGCACAATTTTGCCATGTCAGGATAACTTACCCAGTAGGGCGCAGGATAAATAACTTCTTCCTGCGGATTTAAAATTGACTGGAGTGCAACCATAATTGCCTGCTTAGCTCCGCCTGAAGCAATGACATGTTGTGGAGTGACTTTCCTGTCGTAGAATTCTTCAGTGTAACGAATGATTGCCTGTTTTAAAGCAGGGATTCCATCGGCTGGTGCATATCTTACTTCCCCGGTATTAACGTGCGCAACAGTAGCAAGAATAGCTTCCATTGGCATTCTGGTTTTCGGCTCTCCTCCACCAAGATGAATTACAGGATCACCTTTCTCTTTCAAGATCGCAAACTTTTCATTGAGTGCAAGGGTGGGTGAGGGCTTTATTGATTTAGCGATAAGACTTAAACTCATTTTTTCAGCCCCGTAGTTTGATGAATTTATTAATTACAAAAATTTGTTATTTAAAATTATCCGTCCTGTCAGCCATTAGCAAGTTATTTTAGTAGTTTCTGACTATTTCATGAACAGCTAGTTGGATTCTGGCGATTATCTTCATTGATATCATTTAGATGAAATAAAATACTTAACGCTTGCTTATTTGATATTTAAAATGCAATTTCCTATCGAATTTCTTCCTTCTGCTTAATTAAAAACATTTATAAAAAAAAATGGGAGGGTGCCTATGAAAAAGTTTATAAACATTTTGATTCTCTTTTTATTAATCGCTCCACTCGTTTATTCCCAGGAGGGAATAGACATTTGGACAACAACAACCACAACGGTTGGACGTGTGTTTGGTATGGTCGTTGACCCAAGCAACCAGAACACTATGTATAGTTGCGGTCTGGATCAGGGAGTTAATAAAACAACTAATGCCGGATTAAACTGGTCACAGGTTAATACCGGGTTACTAAATATCCAGGTTCAGGCAATTGCGATTTCCCAAAACAATCCTCAATTTCTTTATGCCGGGACAGCGGCGGGAACTAACGGAGGTGTTTACAGAACTACCAATGGCGGGGGAAACTGGACTTTGGTGAATACCGGTATAACAGAAACTAATATTGCTATTCAAGCTTTACTTGTTCATCCAAGTGATCCAAATATTGCCTGGGTTTGTGTATTCGATGGGCTGGCTGACCAGGTGAACGGAATATACAAAACTACTAATGGAGGGACCAGTTGGTCACCCGCAACTACTGGTATTGGAACGATTAAGAATTTTCTTGCTTTGGCAATGTCGCCAACAGATCCGAATACTCTATACCTTGGGTCTTCTTTCCTGGTAACAGCACAAACCGGTCCTTCAGCTATTTATAAGAGCACAGATGGAGGAGCAAACTGGGTTTTATCCAACACTGGTCTTCCTACCGATCCAACCGAAATTAACCCGATCAGAACCATCCAGGTCAGTACAGCAAATCCAAATGTTGTAATAGCCGGATTATTCATGAACACTGCAAACGGCGGATTCTACCTTTCAACAGATGCAGGTGCTACCTGGACAAAAAAACATAACGGACTTCCTATCGATGTTGGAACATTAATTCGTTCTGCAGCAATCAGACCATTATTCTCTAATCAATTTTATATTGGATTAGACAGAAGTACATTTTTAAATATTGGGGTCTGGGGAACAACAGACGGCGGTGATAACTGGTTTAGTTTTAACGGCGGAACGATGCTGAACACTTATGGAATCCGTGCCCTGGTATTTAATTCAACAGGAACGCATTCATTGTATGCCGGGTGCGGAACTGCAACAGGTCAGGGTGTTTACGAATATACATTTTCAGTTGTACCGGTTGAATTTGTTTCTTTTACAGCTTCTGCTTATGGAAATGAAGTAAATCTTAGCTGGATTACTGCAACTGAAACCAACAACTTTGGTTTCGAAATTGAACGAACTGATGCAGGAAATCCACTATGGAATAAAGTAGGATTTGTTTTTGGAAACGGCAGTTCAACCGAAATGAATTATTATTCTTTCACTGATCAGTCAGTTCCTGTCGGACAATATCTTTACAGATTAAAACAAATTGACTTTGACGGCAGCTTTGAATATTCTGACCAGGTTGAAGTTAATATATTGCCCGCAGATAACTATATTCTGATGCAGAATTATCCGAACCCATTCAACCCTTCAACAAAAATAAGTTTCAGTATTTCTCAAAGCGGTATGACTTCAGTGAAAATTTATGATGTTCTGGGTAATGAGGCTGCAACTTTAATTGACAGGGAACTAACTGCAGGCAGCTACGATTTTGAATTCAATGCTTCCGGGTTAACGAGTGGTGTTTACTATTACACGCTTATATCAGGGAGTTTTGTGCAAACAAAGAAGATGTTATTGTTGAAGTAATATATGATTTGCCTCTTTGTGTCTCTGCGGTGAAGAAATAAAAACCGCAGAGATGCAGAGTTTCTGAAATGAAGGTTTGTAATATTATTTTTTAGGCGGGAATTTTTTCTTAAACGCTTCTTTTACGACAGGCGGAACAAAATCGCTCACATCACTATGCAGGCTTGCCAAATTCCTGATTATAGTTGAATTAAGATATGTAAACTTCTCATGCGGCATAAGAAAAACCGTAGCAATATCGTTTGCAAGTTTTCTGTTCATTAATGCCATTTGAAACTCGAACTCGAAATCGCTTAATGCACGAAGTCCTCTTAAAATTCCGCTTGCACCAACAGCTTTTGCATGATCAACCACCAGCCCATCAAATGAATCAACCGAAACATTATGAAATTCCTTCAGACTTTCCTTAAGCATACCCACTCTTTCCTTTGTACTAAATAATGGAGCTTTACCTGGATTAACTGCCACAGTTACAACTACAGAATCGAATAACTCTATTGCACGTTTGATAAGATCTATATGCCCGTATGTTACAGGGTCGAAGGTTCCGGGATACATTATTTTTCGCATATGATTTTTGTGATAATAATTATTGAAATATTTGAACTATGTGTGTGAGATAGAAAAAAGAAAATATTTTATTTCTAAAATCACTATCTCACTCCCTGAATATTACAGAATGAAGCTGAAATAACAAAAAATTTACTTTATTTTAGAAAATATTCACACACCATAGTTAAATAAATAGTTTATATTTATATACTTTTGATCGAAATAAATTCCTAAACATTTTGTTTTAAAAATTATGGAAATAACAAATATTCCATTCGGAACAACTGATTGGAACTCAATAGAACCTACAGAGCATAACGGCGAAAAAGGTAAAGCGTACTGGCGGACAAAAATTTTTAGTTCGATAAGGGTAAGAATTGTCGAATACACTCCTGGATATGAAGCAAATCATTGGTGTTCAAAAGGACATATTCTCTTCTGTCTTGATGGAGAACTGCATACTGAGTTAAAAGACGGACGTATTTTTGTTTTAAAACCCGGGATGAGCTACCAGGTTGCAGACAATGCGGAAGCACACAGATCAAGTACAAAAACTGGAGTAAAATTATTTGTGGTTGATTAGCTTTGATTATACTTAACTCAGGAAATTTTATCAGGGGGATAAATTCAATGTGGAAGAATTTTGAACGAAGAATATTATTCCTGACAAGCATTCCCATCGGCCCTGAATTTTCGGCAATCTTAAAAAACAAAAAAGCCCGTCAACAGACGGACTTTCAAACAAAATAATATTAATAAGATCAACTCATTTATTGGATAATAACTTTTTTTAGTTTTGCCGGGCAGCAATACCAGTTGCAAAACTCCCAACATCTACAATTTTAACCAGCTCATTCAGCTCAACATCATAAATACAGACAAGTGACGGTCGTGTCTTACCAGGAATGTGATAACGAGGTTCAAACTCATTTGCCGGGTCATTATTAGCACAGGTTACGTAAAGATATTTCCCGTCAGGAGAAAGATCAGCACCATAAAGATGATGAAATGCTTCGCTGGTAAATTCTCTTGTAATCGTCCATGTTTCACCTGACTTGGTGATTTCAGTTATAATCGGTTCGTGATGAGATACTGTATAAATTTTATTTCCATCTTCGGAAACAGCAGACTGCATTGGATGATGCTGGATAGCCAGTTCCTGTATGACTGTGTTGGTTTCTAAATTGATTACAAGCATAACACTGGACAGCCTGCAATTAACATAAAGATACTTATCGTCCGGTGATACATAAATGTGCATTGGTTCATGCACAGGGTCTACACTTAATGACAGAACGATATCATCTCCGATAACTTCCAATGTATTTGCATCAACAGTTGATATCCTGTCTTTCGTGAGGTTTGCGACATACAGTCTTTGATTGTTGTTGCTCAGCCAGATTGCATGAGGAAGCCCCGTTACCGGCAAATTAATTTCTCCCCTTATTGTCATGGTTTGCGTATCAACTGCATAAATAATATTATAAATGCTCGGTGCAGTAGATGAACGGGATATAAAAGCTGTATTTCCATCATCAGTAATTTGTATCATCCCGGCATATTCAATACCACCAACATCCCCGACAATTTGGTTTGTGGATGCATCTATTTTAATCAGTCTGTTCGAAGCTATTAGTGTAACATAATAATATCCGTTGAGTAATTGAATGTTATGAGGAGCATCAATTAATGTTGGAGTAAAGTCAACATTAATTACACGGGAAACTACTTTATACTCAGTATCAATTTCAAAAATTTCATCTGAACCCTGGTTGCAGACAAATATTTTTGAACCTCCTGTATAAGGAACGTTGCCCTGAAAATCTTTTGCTCCGTTGTCAATCCATTCTTTTATAACATTAATTTGTGCAGACGAGAGACTGTTTCGTAAATAAGGCATACGCAAGTTCAGACTATCGACATTTCCTGTAATTAAATTGTACATCAAACTTTGTTCTGCATTAAACGGTACGATGGGGCTGCCGCCATAAACACTTTCGTGATTCGGTTTAGGAATTATACCATGTATATGTCCGTTCAATGGTCTGTCAATCGAACCTTTAATCATTTCGGAATAAGAATTCAATTTCAAATTATGCTGTGTACTATTATTTCCGTGACATCCGGCATCAAGACAATTCTCAGCAAAAATTTCCGCAACTTCCCTGGTTTCAAAACCATTGTTCTGCTCATCTACTAACGGCGGAACCATAGTTGTTGATTCATTACAAGCAAAAAAAGCGATGATCGAGATTAAACTGATTGCAAATAATAAATACATCGAACGCATAAATTTTATCCTTACTTTAATAATGACATTTTGATCGCCTGGTTAAAACTTCCTGCAGAAATTTTAGCAATGTAAATTCCTGATGGAAATCCATCAGCATTAAACTCCTGCTCATACTCACCTGCAGTCATTGATTCATTTACCAGCTCTGCGACTTTTTCTCCGATCATATTATAAATAGATAAGTTTATGAATTCAGAGTTTGGAATGCTGAATTTAATTTTGGTTGATGGATTAAAAGGATTCGGGTAATTCTGATCAAGAACAAATACAGATGGACTGGTCACTTCAGCCATAACTTCTTCTGAATACTCAACACCGCCGTCAAAATCAACTTGCTTTAACCTATAGTAGTAAGTTCCGGTTTCTAAACTCTGATCTGTATATGAATAGTTTTTTGATTCTGTTGTGGTTCCGTTTCCTTCAATAAAACCAATAGTGTAATACCAGTTGCCGTCTTTTCTCTGAACCTCGAAACCAAGATTATTTGTTTCGGTTGCTGTTGACCAATTTAAAATTACATTTTGATCGCTTGCAGCTGCTGTAAAAGAAGTCAGTTCAACCGGAACGGCTCCATCAAATCTTAAAACATATAAACCCGTTGACATATCCGATATAACAGTTAAACCGGAAGGAAAAAACGGGTAAACTCCCCAGGCACCATTGTAATTTCCACTGTTATTTGCCGGGTAGGTATCATACTGTCCAACAATTTGCGGATCTGTCGGATCAGATATGTCGAGAACCAGATATCCGGATGTATAATAAGAGACGTGAGCATAGTTTCCAACAATATACAAGTTATGTATTATGGAATTGTTGGCTAATCCCCAATTTGGAATTATTAAATCCCAGGTGTTTCTATCCTGAAGATCCCAAACAGTTAAATCGCGGACATTAAATTCTTCTGTTGCATAAAAGTATCTTTTATCTTCTGTCATCCATCCGCTGTGAGCATAAATTCCCGGCAGGGGGTTGCTGGCACTTATGAACTGAGGATTAGATTTATTTGTAACATTAATCAAATGATATTCCTGGGAACTTCCGCAGCTTGCAACAACCGTATCATTCCAGATGTAAATATCATGGATATAACCGCTTGCGGTATAATAAGCAGTTCTGACAGGATTAACCGGGTTGGCTAAATCGAGTATGCTCATTCCTCCGATTCCGTCTCCTCCAACAACATAACAGAAACCATCATCTATGAGCAAATCATGAGCATCGTTAAAGTAAGTACTTTGCGTATTTACAAGAGTAGCTGTTGTTGGTAACTGAGAAAGGTCTATTATCTGCAAACCATTGCCTGAATTATCAGTCGCAACATAAGCATAGTTACCATGAACTTTTAATTCACGCCACGTCGATTGAGGTGCAGGAATAAAAGCACATTGAACAGGATTTGATGGGTCGGCAAGACTTATGATTGACGTACCGGTTCGAACACCGAGCAAAGCGTATTCAGTTCCGTTCGGTGCGACATATCCCCAGATATTGCTGTATCCTGCTGATGCATACTGATTTAAATTACTAAAAAAAGTAACATTTGTTTGTGCATTGATAACGCACGGCAATAGTAGAAAGAAAAATAAAAATTTCATCACATCCTCTTTTTATTAATTGTTATTTCATTAAACTTATTTTAATAGCCTGGGTAAAATTTCCTGCAGAAATTTTAGCGATGTAAATTCCCGAAGGAAGTCCAACAGCATTAAATTCTTTTTCATACTCTCCTGCAGTCAATGATTCATTTACCAGGTCTGCAACCCTCTCTCCAACCAAATTGTAAATAGACAGATTTACAAATTCAGAACTAGGAATGCTGAATTTAATTTTGGTTGAAGGATTAAATGGATTTGGATAATTCTGATCCAGTACGAATATGGATGGATTTGTTACTTCTGCCATAATTTCTTCTGAATACTCTGAACCGCCATCAAAATCAACCTGTTTTAACCTGTAGTTGTAAGTGCCGGTTTTTAAATTTTTATCTGTATATGAATAATTTTTTAATTCTGTTGTGGTTCCGTTTCCTTCAACAAAACCGATCGTATGAAACCAGTTGCCGTCTTTCTTTTGAATTTCAAAACCAAGATTGTTTGTTTCGGTTGCAGTTGACCAATTTAAAATTACATTTTGTTTATTGACTGACGCTGTAAATGAAGATAACTCAACGGGCACTCCGTCATCAAAATGGAAAACATAAAGTCCATTATCTATATCTGAGCAAATCACGAGACCGGAAGCGAAGTAAGGAAAACAGCCCCACATATCCGGAGTATCGTAATGTCCAACCATAACAGGGTTCAAAGGATCCGAAACATCAAGAACAACGTAACCTTCACTGTAATAGGAAATGTGTGCGAAGTCGCCTTTGATATAGAGATTGTGAACGGTAGAGTTGCTTGGCATTTCCCAGGAAGAAATAACAAGATCCCAGCTTGTTCTATCAACCAGGTCCCAGACGGTTATATCAACAACATTAAATTCTTCCGTTCCATAGAAATATCTGTTATCCTGGGTCATCCAGCCGCTGTGTGCGTACATTCCGGGTATACCCTGGCTTACAGAAATTAACTGTGGACTGAATTTATTGCTCACATCGATCAGGTCATAAGAATCCTCCGCTGCTGCAACAACTGTATCGCTGTTGAAAACTGTAATATCGTGAATGTAGTTGCTTGATGTGTATACAGCTGTTCTCACAGGATTAACAGGATTAGAAAGATCGAGTATGTGCATTCCGCCGCCATTTGTGTTTGTTCCGATCGCATAAGCATATCCGTTGTCTATATGAATATTATGAGCCCTTGAAAACCAGGTTGTAATCTGGTTTGCTAATGTTGCAGAGTTCGGCAGGTTTGTGAGGTCAATTATCTGCAATCCGTCAGATGTAGCATCTGCAACAACATATGCATATTGACCGTGAACTCTTAGCTCTCTCCAGATTGAATTCGTTCCCGGGATGAAAGCAACTTGAACGGGATTTGTTGGATCAGCAAGACTTATAATTGAAGTTCCGCTTCGAACACCGAGCAAAGCATATTCATTCCCTGATGGATCAGTGTATCCCCAAATATCAGCGTAACCAACAGATGGATATTGGTTGAGGTTACTCAGAAATTGTACAGTCTGCGAATAAACTGCAATTGTAAGAAAACAAAATAATAATATAAACTTCACTTTCATGATATCCTCTGAAAATTATTTTACTAAACTCATTTTGATTGTTTGAACATTATTTGCGGAATTTAATTTTGCTAGATATACCCCGGATGGTAATTCAGTTGCATTGAATTTAACTTCATAACTTCCTGCCGGTTTATTTTCATTTACCAAAATTGCAACCTCGTTTCCGAGCACATCATAAATTTTTAACGAAACAAATCCTTGATCAGCAATTTGATAAATAATTTTTGTTGAAGGATTGAAAGGATTTGGATAGTTCTGTTCGAGTCTGAACTCAGCAGGATTTACTATTTCATTATTAACTTCAGTGACGGGAGGAGTGAATTTACAAACATATAAACCCGTTGACATATCTGATACAATAACATTTCCTGATGGAAGATATGGATAAACACCCCAGGCACCGTTGTAAGTTCCGCCGCCAGTTGAAGGATAAGTATCATACTGTCCGACGAATTTAGGATCGGTTGGAACTGAAATGTCCATCACGATATATCCTTCTTTGTAATATGAGATGTGTGCATAATTCCCTAGTATATGAATATTATGAATCGGTGAGGTTCCTGCCATTTGCCATGAGGGAACTTCTAAATCCCAGGTTGTTCTGTCCTGTAAATCCCAAACAGTTAAATCTCTCACGTTAAATTCTTCGCAGGCAATAAAATATCTTTTATCTTCAGTCAGCCATCCGCTGTGAGCATATATTCCTGGAAGAGCAGCACTCTGGCTTATCAGTTGAGGATTAGATTTATTCGACAGGTCTGCTAGATCATACATATCTGCAGAAGAGATATAAGCAGTGTCATTCCATACATAAACATCATGAATGTATCCGCTTGCAGAGTAATAGGCAGTCTGAACGGGACTAGTCGGATTCGAAAGATCAAGGATGTGCATACCGCCGCCGCCGCCTGTTCCAACAATGTAAGCAAATCCATCAGCGATGTATATATTGTGAGCGGTTGTAAATGTATTGCTATAAGTTGCGACAAGACTTGCACTGCTGGGAAGAGATGAAAGATCAATTATCTGCATACCAGAACCTGAACCGCCTCCTTCACTTACCACATATGCGTAATTAAGATGAGTTTTAATTTCTCTCCATTCGTATGGCGGAGCAAATGGACCTGGAATAAATTCAACTTCAACCGGAGTTGAAGGATCAGTTACATCGATAATAGATAACCCTCCTTCGGCGCCCATCAAAGCATATTCTCTGCCATTAGCAGCATAACCCCATATAGCTGCGTAAGCGCTGCCGGGATACGGATTCAGAGAACCAAGCAGCTCAACATTCTGAGCTAAATTTGTTCCAGCATATATTATACAAAATACAAAAAAAGTTGTAACAAGGTTTTTCATCTAAACTTCCTGTTTATGATTAAAATTTATTTGAGTAATGTAATCTTAACTGCTTTCATCATTTGATTTGAACGCACAACAACGAGGAAATGACCGGATGATTGGATGGAGCTAAATTCATTTGTTCCATCCCACTTAAAGATATGGTTGCCTGCACGTAAATAGCCGTTGAAAACATTTTTTATTTTTTCACCGAGAATATTAAAAACATCCACCGTAATTTCATCCCCTTCGGATAACTGAATGAATACTGACGCATTGCTGTTGAAGGGA
>Ga0137445_1000065_pt1 | contig 12088 bp, 16 predicted proteins | sample EasRivERMGT338_2_FD_104647 | JGI IMG/M metagenome (GOLD analysis project Ga0137445, IMG submission 104647) | Soil microbial communities from meander-bound floodplain in the East River, Colorado, USA - East River MetaG ERMGT338_2 | ecosystem: Environmental > Terrestrial > Soil > Floodplain ...
AAGGCACCCGGCGTCCTCGGCACCATCGGCGACATCAACTTCATCGACTTCGGCTTCTACCTGATCGGCGACCGTCAGGTCATGTCGGCCATGTCCAGCCCGCACTTCAAGTTCCAGAACGATCAGACCGCCTACCGAATCATCGAGCGTGTTGATGGTCAGCCTTGGTTGAAGAGCGCCATCACGCCCCAGAACAACGGGCCCACGTTGAGCCCGTTCGTCCAGCTCGCGACCAGGGCCTAGCCACGCAGTTGTGAGGCGTCATCCCGCCGGACCATTCGGTCCGGCGGGCGACTCTAGGCCGAGGAGCGGATGCTCCGGTAGGCCGCACTTGACCGGCATCGAAACCCCGGTCAGAGAGAAGGCAACACCATGCTCGGTTTGGGAAGGCTCTACGACATCGGCCTGGCGCTCGCGCCGGTCGACCTGGCCACCGCCGGGGCGGTCGGCAAGCGCATCAGCATGCTCGGCTGCTCCGGCATCGACGTTGTCCTCATCTACGCCGCCGGCACCGACGGCGACGACCCGGTGCCGTCGTTCACCCAGTACACGGCCAGTTCGGGCGGGTCGTCGGCGGACCTGGCCGTCATGACGACCATCTACCGCAAGGCTGAGACGACGCTGGACAACGACGAGTCTTGGTCGAAGACGACCCAGACGGCGGCGGCGCTGATGACTGCGGTGGCTGACGACGCGCAGAAGCAGAAGATCTATGTGATTCACGTTCCGTCGGCGTCTCTGACGGACGGGTATACGCACATCACGGTCGACCAGGCGGACCTGTCGAACAACGCGCAGCTGGCGGCGTTCATCTACTTGAAGGTCGACCTGTACGTGCAGCGGACCCCGGCAAACCTGGGTAACCTGCTGTCGCCCGGCTCGGCGAATGTCTGAGAAGGGGGCTGACTCGTGAGCGTCATAATTTCGGGTTCGCAGCTGCGGACCATCATCCTCGGTACCCGGGTCACCAAGTCGACGGGCACTCTGGCCGCGAGCACCGTCGCGCTGTTCACCATCGCCGGCGGGGAGTGTCTCGTCACGTCCCTGTACGGGGTGGTGACCACGTCGATCACGGTGGCCAACTCGTACAAGCTCCAGCTGAACCCGACCACGGGCGACACGGGCGACCTGTGCGCGGCGACCGACATCGGGACGAACGACTCGGCGGCGGGCAGCCTTCTGACGTTCGCGTTGGACACTACGACGGCGCCGCGGAAGCTGATCGCCGGTTCAGCGTCGGGCGGCGGCTATGCCCAGCCGCTGGTGGCCATGGTGACCACGGGTCAGATCGAGTCGGTGTCGCTGGGTACGGACGGCGTCATCACCTGGTGCCTGACGTATGTGCCCATGGCCGACGGCGCAACGATTGTGGCGGCGTGACATGTCGGTGCTGATCCAGGGCAATGAGCTGCGGACGCTCCTGGGTGGCTCGGCGCCGGTGTCGAAGTCGACCGGGACGTTGGCGGCCACGACGGTGTCCCTGTTCACCGTCGCCGGCGGCATGGTGGTGGTGACGTCCCTCGTCGGGATCGTCACCACCGCCATCACGGTGGCGAACAACTACAAGCTGCAGATCAACCCAACCACCGGAACAACGACCGACATCTGTTCCGTCACCGACATCGGAACTGCGGACACGGCGGTCGGGGATGTGCTGTATCCGGCCGGCCTGACCGGCATTGTCCGCGGTGTCGCCACCTACGGCGATGGGCTGGTGCTGCCGATCGGCCAGGTCGAGCACGTTTCGACCGGCACCGACGGTGTGATCACCTGGTATGCCACCTGGTTCCCGTACCAGGACGGCTCGACTTTGGTGGCGGCGTGATCGACGCGAGGCGGGTGGGGTGGGGCTGCCGGTCCTGCGCCACCCGCTACGTCCTGAAGTTGGTGCGCTGTCCGCGTTGTCACGGCCGCGAGTTCACCCGTGACGCGGTGGTCATTCCGCCGGCCCCGGTGGTGGTGGCCGAGGTGTCCCGGCCCGGTAAGCGGCCACGGGCGGAGGTGGCCTGATGCTCTGGATCTGCCAGTCGTGTACGACGGCCTATTCGGTGGGTGCACCGGCCTGTCCGCAGTGTGGTTCGACCGAGTATGCCGAAGAGGGCGCCGAGGTCACTCCCGAGGTTGTGACCGTGCCGGAGGAGGAGGACGAGCATGCCTAAGATCGGTGTCCACGGTGGGGCGAGCAACAAGTACGAGCCGCCCGCGCGGGTTCCCGCGCGGGATGCGGTTGCCAAACCGTCCGGCGCGACCTACATCGTCGGCGAGCACGGCCCCGAGTTGTTCCCCGGCACCGACCTGCCGCCCATGGTGCTCGCCGCGGTGGCCGACGGATTCGAGATCGTCGCCGTGCCGACCCCCGAGCCCGAGCCTGTGCCCGAGGTCGTCGAGGTGGCGCCGCCGTCGGTGTATGTCACGTGGCTGCTCCGCCCGCTGCGTGACGAGTGTGTACGGCGCGGACTGTCCGCGACCGGCGGCAAAGACGACCTCGTTGCCCGCCTCGCCGCATCCGACGCGGCACCGGCCGAGCCTGAGCCTGTCACGGAAGGCGGCGAGCAGACATCAGCTGGTATCAGTACCTCAACATTCTCCGAGAGTCCGCCGACGAGGTCCGAGCCGAACGGGCCCGCCGACCCGAAGCCTGCCCCAACGACGGAGAACCCCTGACGGCCGCGCCCGACGGCACCCTATTTTGCAAGTTCGACGGCTGGATATGGGATGGGGTGAGCCGGTAGATGGCCACCCCCGTTTTTTACGCGACCCGTGAAGATGTCAAACGGGCGTTGGACTCGAAGGCCACCGCGCGTGACAGCGCCCAGGTCGACCGCGCCCTTGAGGCCGCCACCAAGGCCATCGAAAGCCTGACGCACCGGCGGTTCTATCCGTGGACCGGCACCCGGTACGCGGACTGGCCCAACTGGCAGTACGCTCGCCCGTGGCGGCTGTGGCTCGACGCCAACGAGGTCGTCTCACTGACCACATTGGTGGCCGGCGGCACCACCATCGCCGCGGCCGATTACTTCCTGCGCCGCGGCGACGACATCGACGAACCCCCGTACACGTACATCGAAATCGACCTCGCGTCGTCGTCGGCGTTCTCGTCCGGCTCAACGCATCAGCGGCAGATCGTCATGACGGGCCTGTTCGGCCACTCCGCCGACGAAGCCACCGCCGGGGTGCTCGCCGAGGCGTTGGACGCATCCGAGACCGGCGTCGACGTGACCGACTCGTCGGCGATCGGCGTCGGCACGATCATCAAAGTCGAGTCGGAGCGGATGATCGTCACCGCACGGTCCATGTTGGACACCGGCGTCAACATCGACGCCGGCGACAGCCTCACCGCAGCCACCAACGACGTGTCCATCACCATGTCCACCACCACCAACGCACCCACCGTCAACGAGATCATTCTTATCGGCTCCGAACGGATGCTCGTCGTCGACGTCGCCGGCTCGGTCCTCACCGTCAAACGCGCCTGGGACGGGTCAGTGCTCGCCACCCACGCCGCATCCGCCGACATCTACGCCCCCCGCACCCTCACCGTCGTGCGGGGCGAGCTCGGCACCACCGCCGCCACCCACTCCACCGCGCTCACCGTGAACCGGCACATCGTGCCCGGCCTGGTGCGGGACCTGGCCATCGCCGAAGCCATGTCCACATTGCTGCAAGAGGGCTCTGGCTATGCGCGCACGGCCGGGTCGGGCGAAAACGAACGTGAGGTGTCCGGCCGGGGCATCAAAGGCCTGCGCGACGACTGCTACTGGGCGCACGGGCGCAAGGCACGGAAGAGCGCGATCTAGATGACCAGCCCGGTCGACGTCTCCGCCGCACCAGTCCGCACCCCGGCCGACTACGGCAAGCCCGGCATGCAGGGCACCGGATTCCAGCCGGGCATGAACCGGCAAAACCCGGCCAGCAACCTCGGCTCGCACCTCGGTGGGCTGCACTTAGAGGTCGCCATCGGCGGCCCGCTGTTCGACGGCATGGCCGCGGCAGCCATGGCGGGCATGGTCGACGAGATGCAGTACGTGGTCGCATCGCAGGGTTTGGCCAACGTGCAAATGTTTCTGGACCGGTCCATTCAGCATCCGACGCCGTACTACGAGACGCAGGTGACGGTGCAGCGCATGGCCGAGGACGTGGTGGTCCACGACCGGGGGATCGTGTACGGGCCCTGGCTCGAGGGAACGTCGCGACGCAACGCGAGCACCCGCTTCAAGGGCTACCACTCGTTCCGGCGTGCCGTTGACCAACTGCGCGGGCAGATTCCGCAACTCACCGGCCACGTCGCGGCCCGCTGGGTGGGGAGGATCAGCTGAGTGGACATCCTTGGCATCCTGTCCGCGCTCGAGTCCCACGCGGTCGCCTCAGGCCACGTCGAACGCGCCAACCAGCATGAGGTGATCTCGTCGCCCGGCAGCGGCATCTCCGCCGCCATCTGGCCCCAGGCACTCGCGCCGGCCGCGGGTAAGTCCGGGCTGGCGTCCACCACCATCCGCATCGAGTTCATGGTGCGGCTCATGACCCCAGCTATCGCCCAGCCGGCCGACAGCATCGACCCGGCCATGATCGACGCAGCCGCAGCGTTGTTCACCGCCTACTCGGGCGACTTCACACTCGGCGGGCTGGTGCGCGAAGTCGACCTGCTCGGCGGCTCCGGCACACCGCTGTCATGGCGGGCTGGCTGGCTACCAATGAAGGACGGCGGCACGTCGCGGGTCATCGACATCACCGTGCCACTCATCGTCAACGACCAGTTCGACCAAGCGCCGTAGGAGGTTGCCGTGAGCAAGACCGCGGGCATGGGTGATCGCCTGCTGATCGCCGGCTATGACCTCAGTGGGGATGTTGGCAGCATCTCCCGCATCGCCGGCGGCCCCCGACCCCTCGGCGTCACCGGCATCAACAAGGAAGCCCAGGAACGCCTCGGCGGGATCCGCGACGGCGGCATCGACTTCATGTCTTTCTTCAACCCGGCCGCCGCCCAAGCCCACGCCCGGCTGTCGCCGCTGCCCACCACCAACGTCCTCGGCACCTACCTGCGCGGCACCACCATCGGCAACCCGGCCGCGTCGTGCGTCGCCAAGCAGGTCAACTACGACCCGAACCGGGGCGCCGACGGGTCGCTCACCATGGGCGTGCAGTTGCAGTCCAACGGGTTCGGCATCGAGTGGGGCGACCAGCTCACCGCCGGCGCCCGCACCGACACCGGTGCGACCGCGGGCACAGCGGTCGACTTCACGGCCGGATCATCGTTCGGACTGCAGGCCTACCTGCAGGTGACCGCCTTCTCCGGCACCGACGTGACCATCACCATCCAGGAGTCGTCCAACAACGGCGCCGACGCATACGCCGATGTTGTCGGCGGCGCATTCGCCTCAGTCACCGGTATCACATCGGAGCGGATCGCCACCGCAACCAACCTTGCGGTCGAGCGGTACCTAAAGGTCACCACCAGCACCACGGGCGGGTTCACGTCGTGCACGTTCGTCGTAATGGTTGTACGAAACGGGGCGGTGCCTACCTTCTGATGCTGAACCGAATCCAGCCTGCCGGGCCGGTGCAGGCGTACAAGACGTACGAGATCGCCTCCCCGATCACCACCCACTACCGCGACGGTACCTGCGAAGAGGCCGGCTGCCTCGCACATCGGAACGGGTGGAGCTCCACACCCGACCCCGCCAAGATTCTGCAGAAACTCCCGCACCTCACCCCCGCCCAGGCCGTGGCCATGGCCGAGCAGCAGGCCCACTACATCCGCAAACTGTCCGGCCGCCGGTTCACTGAACGGCTTGCTGAGTCCGGGTTGGCGGAGTTCACCTTCGAGGCCGGGCAAGAGTGCTTCGAAACGCACAAGGTGCCGCTCGACCGGCCCGAGTTCTACGTGGTGCGCTCCGGCGACTGGCGCCAACTGGGCAAGCCGCAGATGCACAGCGGGCCGGACGGTTGGGTCAATGACTTCGCCGAACATCAAGATCAGATCGCGCGAGTCGTCAACGGGTGAGCTGTTGTGCCTTCGCGCGCTTCTTGATCCAGCCGCCGGGATCCAGCCGCCGGGCGTTGTTCTCGGCGCGGGTGATCCAACGGCAGTTGGACGGCTCGTAGTTCCCGTCAGGGTCCCGGCGGTCGATCTGATAGTCCACGCTCGGTCGCTCGCCCATGTCCTCGAGGAAGTTCTCGAAGAGCTGCCACCGTTCACAGACCTTGATCCCGCGGCCGCCGTAGCCGGGGTAAGAGGCATTGGATAGGTCCCGGCACCTTGAAATCATCGATTTCCAGGAGCGGTACGTGGGCGTCTTCGCCCAGCCGTGCCGGTAGGCCGAGGTTCTGTCACCCGTGTAGCTGGCCAACAGTGCCCGGGCTTCATCGGTGTGGTGGCGGCCCTTCATGGGCGAACGAACCTTGGAGTTATGGCCGGCGACGAACTTGGCCACCCGGTTTCTCCGCTCGTCAACTGCCGCATGTTCGCCGCATCCACAGGCACATAGTTGCGGCACCAGGGGCGCGCGGTTCTTCTCGTGCCGTTTCGTTTCAGAGATCTTCCGCTTGGTCTCTTCGCTGTGGTGCTCGCCCCTAACGGTCATGAATGAAGTGTATTCCAGCCAAGCGCCGTTGCAAAACGCGCTCGAATAAGGAGGACAGTAGCTATTGCGAAGCAAGCCGGCACAGGCTGGACCACGCTATCGGTTGACGATTCAGCCGGCACTCTCACAGATGTGAAAAATGATGTCCCCAACCTGTCCTTCAGTACGCCCAGAGGCGTGTGGGACGTGACCGGCGTCGACAAGTCGGCAATGGAACGGCTGCTGCTGCTGGCCGACATGTCGCTGACCCTGAACCTGATCTTCAACGCGACCGGGGCGCATCTGGTGTTCCGGACTGTGCCGTCGTCGTCGGTGGCGCGCGAGTTCACGCTGACGGTGGGTGGTGTGACGTTGGGGACGACGGGTACGCCGACGTTGCTGTTCACCGACTATGCGCTGACGCGTGCGGCCGGCGGCGAACTGACGGCAACCGCGCCCGGCGTTTTGGCCAATGGTGTCGTGCCAACGTGGTCGTAGGCCTTATCTAGGAGTCTGGTAGCCTCCATGCATGAGGATTCCTGCATGTCATCCCGAACGCGCTCATCAAGCATTTGGGCTCTGCGCTCAGTGCTACATGAAACAGTACGATGCGAAACGGCGTACAAAAGATCCCGCCGACTATTCGCCCGACTATCGAAGGCCACCAGTCCGGCGTGCGCGCACGCCGGACTGTCATCCTGAGCGTCGTCACGTCGCCCTCGGACTGTGCCTCGCCTGCTACCAAAAGGACCGCCTGGAGCGACCGCGCGCGACTTGCGTCCACAGCAACCGGCCGGCAACGGCCCGTGGGCTGTGTAACGCCTGTTACAAGAACCGTCAGTACGACATGGATCCGGAACGCTTCAGGGCGCAGGTTCGGGCCTCGGGCGCCGCCATCCGCGAGCGAGACAGACGCGAAATGATTGTCGCCTACGGCGGTCGGTGCGCTTGCTCGAACTGTCCAGAGACCAATGCCGCGTTCCTCTGCCTTGACCACGTCAACGGCGACGGCAAGGCTCATCGGCTCAAGGTTGGCAGCCACACCTATAGCGACCTGCGTCGTCGCGGCTGGCCGGAGGAAGGCTTCCGCCTTCTCTGCTGGAACTGCAACGCGTCAACCAGGTTCGGCAGAACCTGCCCTCACGAGGAGACCTGATGGGTTTCACCCCGAACCGCAAGCTGTTCAAACTCGTCTTCGAGGGCGACCTCAACGGCCTCGAAGTGACGTGCCGGTCGTCGTCGGTGGTGGTGTACAAGCGGATCGCCTCCTACGCCAGCCGGCCCTACTCGACGCCGCCGTCTGACGATGACCTGGCCGCACTGTCCGACCTGTACGCCTCGTTCGCCGCGGTGTTGGTGGAGTGGAACCTTGAGGAGCCGGCCGGCGTGCCGGTGCCGTCCACGTTGGACGGTGTCGAGACGCAGGAACCGGGCTTGGTGAATGCGGTCGTCGAGGCGTGGTTGGATGCGGTGGCCGAGGCGTTGGGAGGCCAGCCGGTTCGGGACCAGGTGGCCGAGTTGGAGGCGTCGCTGCCGATGGAGCCGCTGCCCGTCTGATCTAGCAGTTGTCTGCCGCTGCGGCCCCGTTTGGCGGGGTGCACGCACAGCCCGTCAGAGCCGGGCCGGCGGCGTTCATTCGTCTCTGCGTTGAGTGTGGCGGGGGCGGTGGATGACCAGCCCCAACGTTGTTGAGATCCGTGTTGTCGCGAAGGACCAGACCGCCCCCGGGTTCAACGCGGCCGCGGCGGGTGCGGGCAAGTTGGCGAAGTCCGTCGACGGCGGCCCGGCCTCGGCCGGTGCGGCGTTGGAGTCGGCGGAGAAGAAGGCCCGCGGCCTCGGGTCGGTGCTGGGCAATGTGGGCACGATCGCGGGCGGCATCCTCGCTGCGGACTTCATCCGCGAGGGCGCGCAGAAGATCATGGCGTTGTCGCAGTCGACGATCAAAGCGGCGTCTGCTCTGGGCGAGTCCATCAACGCGGTTGAGAAGACGTTCGGGTCGGCGTCGGCGCAGATCAAGGCGTTCGGCGAGACCAGCTCCCAGACGGCGGGTCTGTCGAATCGGGCGTTCAACCAGATGGCTGTGCCGCTGGGGGCGATGCTCAAGAACGCCGGCTTGTCCATGGCTGAGGTCAGCGAGCAGACGATCAAGTTGACGAAGCGGGCCGCCGACATGGGGTCGGTGTTCGACACCGACGTGTCGCAGGTGTTGGCCGCCATTCAGGCTGGTCTGCGCGGCGAGGCAGATCCGTTGGAGCGGTTCGGTGTTGGCCTGTCGGCGGCGGCGGTGGAGGCCCGCGCGTTGGCCGATTCGGGCAAAGAGTCAACGATGGCGTTGACGGCGCAGGAAAAGGCCATGGCCCGGCTGAACGTGATCTACGAGCAGACGGCGTCGACGGAAGGGGACTTCACCGACACGGCGGACTCGTTGGCCAATGCGCAGCGACGCGCGACGGGTTCGTTCGAGGACGCGCAGGCCAAGATCGGCGCCATGTTCCTGCCGGTGATGGCCAAGGCGGCGGACGTGTCGGGCCGTCTAGCCGAGTCGATAGGCTCGATCCCCGGGCCGGTGGCTGCGGCCGGTGCGGCGGTGTTGATCGCCGGGGCTGGTCTGTTGGTGTTCGCGCCGCGGGTGATGGCGACCAAGCAGGCGTTGGACGAGATGGCGTTGAGCGAGTCTGCGGTGACCCGCGGCGCCGGGCGTCTGGCCACGGCCGTCGGTAAAGGCGCGGTCGTGTTCGCCGGGTTGCAGATCGCGACTGCCGCGTTAGGTGCGGCCATCGGCGATGACGTGACGCCGCAGGTCGACGGACTGGCCAAGTCGCTGATCGATCTGAGCAAGCAGCAGGCCGCGTCCGGTGAGATCACCCGCCTGTTCGGCGACGACCTCGGGCAGTTGGACAAGGACTTCCACGCCCTGGGGTCGGGGGCGAAGGACAAGGCCGCGCGGGGCATCTCCGACTTCTTCAACTCGATTGCCGACTTCGACAGCCTCAGCGGCGGGTCATTGACCAACATGCGTGCGCGCATCGAGGGTGTTGACGCCGCGTTGGCACAGTTGGTGGGCAGGGGCCGTGGCGAGGAGGCGGCGGCCGCGTTCGAGTTCCTGGCCAAGCGCGCTGCCGCTGCCGGGATTTCTATTGACGATCTCAAGTCTGGGCTGCCGCAGTATGCGGCGGCGATGGCGGCGGCAGGCAAGTCGACGACTGGGGTTGCGGCGGCGGCCGAGGAGGCCACCAAGTCGCTCGACGAACTGGAGAAGCAGTTCGACGAGACGTTCAAGAAGACGTTCGGGTTTGAAGAGGCGCAGGACGCCGCCGCCGACGCGGTGGCCCGGCTGAACAAACAGATCGAGCAGCAGATCGAGGACGAGGTCGAAGGCGCCGGCACCCTGGACCGCAACACGCAGGCCGGCCGGGACAACGCCGAATCGGTCCGGGATCTGGTCCGCAAGTATGAAGAGCTGATGGTGCAGGCCCAGAAGACGGGCCAGTCCACTGATGGTCTACGGGAACAGCTGGTCGACCAGCTGGTAGCTATGGGCTTCTCCCGCGCTGAGGCCGACCGGTACGTCAAGACCCTCATCGATCTGAAGACGGCGTTGGATCAGATCCAGTCGAAGACCGTCACGGTGCGAATGAACGTGGAGCAGAACAAGACCTGGGGTGGCGGGGCTCAGGAGTTCGCCCACGGCGGTATCCGTGGTGCTGCCGCAGCCGGCGGACCGCGCGGCAACCGCACCCTGGTCGGCGAGCACGGCCCCGAGTTGGTGGATCTGGCCCCCGGGTCGATGGTGCATTCCAACCCCGACTCGATGGCCATGATGTCCGGCGGCGGTGGGCGGCTGGAGTTGATGATCAGCCTTGACCCGTCGATTGCCGGCCGGGACCGGGATCTGGTCGAGTCGCTGTGCAAGATGCTGCGCTACAAGGTTCGCATCGACGGATCCGAGGTCATCGGCATCCCGTCCACGTAGCGCGCCCCGAAACAATCCCGTTTTTCGTCGCCGTCCCTATGTGGGCGGCGTTTTCGTCTGTCCATTGAGGAGACTCGCCATGCTTCACCGGTACCGCATGTACAACTCGGCCATGGCGACCACGGCAGCGGTCGCGACTGTCACGACCGGGACGGCGATCAAGACGATGCTGCAGGGGTCAACGCCGGCTACGCGCAGGGTGATGATTCTTGGTTGGGGCTATTCGGTTGAGGAGCCGCCCGGCGCCGACAGCATCTTCGAGCTGTTGCAGACCGATGTCGCGGCGACGGTGACGGCGCACGGCGCGAGTGGTGTGCAGCCGTTGGATCCCGGCATGCCGGCGTCGCTGTTGACGCTCGGGGTGTCGAACACCGGCTTCACGGGCTCGGCCGAGGGGTCGATCACGGTGACGCGCATGTTCGACGAGGTGACCATGTCGAGCGTGTCGGCGGAGGCGGCACCGTTCATGAAGTACGTGAAGCGGTGGGACAACTGGGACGGGCCGATTGTGGCGGTGTCGAGCTTCTTCCGGGTTCGGGCGACGACGCCGACGACGGCTGTGGACATGCGGTGCTGGGTAGAATTCTGTGAGTAGATGGTGGTGATTGCGCCTTGGGTGCGTCGTCGTCTGGCGCACCGTCGCGGTCGTCCGCCGATGCCGGCGGTGTGGGGCGGGACACCACCGACGGTCACGTTCCCGACGACCGCGCTCGTCTCGCGGGCGCAACTCGCCCTGGGCGCTGATCTGTCGGCGGATCCGCTCACCTGGCAGTGGGCGGACATCACCTCGTATGTGCGGTGGGATCTGGGCGTCTCGTTGACGGTGGGTCGGCGTGACGAGTCGTCGACGGTGGCGACAGGTCAGGGCAAGCTGAAGTTGGACAATCGGGACGGCCGGTTCACGCGCCGTAACCCGTCAGGCCCGTACTACGGGCTGTTGAGCAAGAACACGCCGGTCTGGGTCACGGTCGATGCCGGGTCGGGCGAGAAGACGCGTCTGGAGATGTACGTCAATGAGTGGCCGAAGCGGTGGACGGACAAGTCGGCCAACGATTCGACGGTGACGGTCCAGTGCGCGGGCGTGCTGCGAAGGCTGGCGGCGGGCTCGGTGCTCAAATCGGCCATGCGCAGGGCGGTCCTCGGCTCCGGCCCGCTTGCCTACTGGCCCCTCGAAGAGGGCTCCGACGCCACCTCGGGCGCGTCCGGCCTATCGTCAGGTGCCGCGTTCAGCGTGGTTTCGGGCACCGTCACATGGGCTGGCAGCACTCCGCCGGCTGGCTCGGTTGCCGCGCCCGACCTTACGAGCGATGGCCGACTGTTCGCGCCGGTTCCGACCTCAACGACGACGACGGTCTACACCATCGAGTTTCTCGCCAAGTGCGCACTGGCCCCGGCGGACATCCCCATCGCATTCAGGATGACCGGCGGGCTGTATCCGTACTTCTGGGTGTACACCCAAATCGATGGCGTCACCGCCAGCCAGTTTGCTGGAGGCACACCGTACGTGCTGGTCGACAACTTCGGGTACTTCTCGCTGATTACCGACTACGACGGA
>Ga0137445_1000066_pt1 | contig 12045 bp, 11 predicted proteins | sample EasRivERMGT338_2_FD_104647 | JGI IMG/M metagenome (GOLD analysis project Ga0137445, IMG submission 104647) | Soil microbial communities from meander-bound floodplain in the East River, Colorado, USA - East River MetaG ERMGT338_2 | ecosystem: Environmental > Terrestrial > Soil > Floodplain ...
ATCTTGGCCGCCGCTGGCTGGGGCTCCACCCGCTGGCGTTCGACCGCGAAGAGGCGCTGGTACCGTTCCTGCTTCTGGCCGTGTCGCTGGGCGTGGTGCACATCCTGGTCGGCCTGGTCCTCGGCGTGGCGGCCAACATCCGCCGGCATCCCCGCAGGGCGCTGGGCCGCGGCGTCTCGGCGCTGATGGTCGTGCTGATCGTCGTCGCCCTGCTGGCGACGGTTGACGTGCTGCCGAAGGCCTTCTTCACGCCGGCGGTCATCGCGCTGCTGGCCGGCTTCCCCGTGCTCATCCTCGCGGAAGGCCTGGTGGCACCCATCGAGCTGCTGTCCACGCTCGGCAACATCCTCTCGTACGCGCGCATCATGGCGCTGGGCGTCGCCTCGGTGATGTTCGCCGTGGTGGCCAACCGCATGGTCGGCGCCACCGGCAGCGTGGCGGTCGGCGTGGTGTTCGCGCTGCTGTTCCACCTGGTCAACTTCGCCATCGCGCTGTTCAGCCCCACCATCCACGCGTTGCGCCTGCACTATGTCGAGTTCTTCGGGAAGTTCTACAGCCCCGGCGGCGTACGATATGCGCCGTTCGGCCACTGGACGCGCCAGCCCGTCAACGGGCGCGCCTGACGGGAGACGATCCATGGATGCCCTGTACATCGTGCTGGCCGCAGCCCTCGCCGTTGCCGTACCGGCCCTGGCCACCGCCTGGGCGCAGTCGCGCATCGGTCCGGCCATCGCCGCCACCATGGCGGAGAAACCGGAGCTGTCCACCACCGCGATCCTGATGATCGCGATCCCGGAGACCATGGTGATCCTGGGCTTCGTGGTCGCGATGATGATCCTCCAGCGCGGCGTGTGACGGTTCGGCCATGACGGTCGTGCCCCTGCTGCAGGCGTTGCGCCGCGAGGCAGAGGCGGAGCGCGACCGGGTACTGGCCGGGGCGCGTGCGGAAGCCGGGCGGCTGGCACAGGCGTCGCGGGCGGAGGCCGACAGTGCGCGGGCAACGCGGGTCGCCACCGAGCGGGCCCGGCTGAGGGCCGCTGCGGAACGGCGAACCATCGAGCGACGGCGGACCACGCGCGGCGCGGTGCTCGAGGCCCGGCAGCGGTTGCTGGACCGGGTGTTCGCCGCGGCACTGGACCTGCTGCCCCGGACCGGCGCGGGGCCGGCCTATCGCGACACGCTGGCGGCGCGGCTGGCGCGCGCCCTGGCGTGCGCCGGCCAGGCCGGCGTCGCCGTCCGCTGTGCCCCCGCGATCACGGCGGCACTGCTGGGCCTCGAAGCGGGGCGGGGCCTGGATATCCGCAGCGATCCCGGCATTCGCGGCGGGCTGCGGGTAGTGACGCTGGATGGCTCCCTCGAGGTGGATGACACGCTGGAAGGCTCGCTCGAGCGCCGCCGTGCCGAACTGTCGCTGGCGGCACTTCAGGACTTCGGCGAGGTGGCCGCGGACTCGTCAGGCTCAACCTGGCCCGCCGTTCGCACCGCGGCTCCGGCGTGAAGCCCTCGTGGGAAGACCTGGTGGCTCGCTCGCGCGGCCTGGCGACTCACCTGCTGACGCCGGCCCGGCTGGCGTCGCTCGCCGCCGCCACGGACCTCGACGCACTCGCGCAGGGCCTGCGCGAATCCGGCCTGGACGTGGGCGACGGCCCCGCGGCGCCCGAGCAGCTCGAGCGTGCGGTGCGTCGCGCCGCGGCCCGGCAGTTCAGGGTGCTGGAGCGCTGGAGCGGACCGCGCGTGGAACCGCTGGCGCTGATCTTCGAAGACGAAGACCGTCGCAGCCTGCGCGCCATCCTCCGCGGCGCGGTGCAGGGCGTCGGCGCCGAGCAACGGCTGGCCGGCCTGGTGCCGACGCCTGCGCTTCCGGAGCGCGTGCTGCTCGAGCTGGCGCGCCAGCCGACCGTGAACGCGGTGGCGGCGCTGCTCAGCGCGTGGCGGAATCCGTACGGCCCGGCGCTGCGGACCGAGACGTCCAGCCCGCACCCGGACCTGCTGCGGATCGAGGCCGCGCTCACCCGCGCCTTTGCCGAACGTGCGCTGCGCTCAGCCCGGCGGCGGGGCTCACGCACCCTGGCGGCCCAGGTGCGCCAGGTGGTGGACCTCGAGAACGCCCTCACGGCGGTCATGCTGGCCGGCCCCGACCGGAGCGTCACGCCGCGCGACCTGTTCCTGCCCTCCGGCGACCGCGTAACCATTGATGTCTTCGAACGGGCCGTCGCGGCGGGGGATTACGCCGGAGCCGCCGAACAGCTGGCCCGCGCCTTCGAGGGCACGCCGTTCGCGGCGGCGCTGCGCGAGGCGGGCACCGAGCCGGCGGATCTGGAACGCGCCCTGCTCGAAGCGCGCATCGTTTCGCTGCGCGCCCGGGCCCGCATCGAGCCGCTCGACGTTGCGGCGGTGTTGCTGTGGGCCCTCGGCCTGCGGGCCCAGGTCATGGACCTGTGCCGCGTCATCTGGGGCGTGGCGCTGGGGGCGCCGCCCGCGCTGCGGCTGGCGCGGGGAGCCGCCTGATGGCGTACACGGTCCGCCTGATGTGCCCGTCGGCGGTCGGCGCGGGATTCGCGCTCGCCGGCCTGGCCCCCCTCGACGTGGACGACCCGGCCCAGGGCGCCGGCCGCCTGCGCGACCTGCTGGCCGACGCCACGACCGGCGTGGTGCTGCTCGAGGACCGGCTGTACGACGCGCTGCCTGACGAGTTGCGCCGCGACCTGGGGCGCCGGCCGCTGCCGCTGGTCGTCCCGTTTCCCGGCCCGGCGTGGCTGGCGCGCGAAGAGGCCGCGGAGGCCTACATCGTGGAGCTGCTCCGCCAGGTCATCGGCTACCGCGTGAGACTGCGGTGAGCGGCATTGCCCCTCCCGCACTCGTGCAGCGGGTCAGCGGAGCGCTGGTCGAAGCGGCCCCGCTGGCCGACGCGGCCCTGTACGAGCTGGTGCGCGTCGGCGCGCTGCGGCTCATGGGCGAAGTCGTGCGGATCAGCGGCGACCGCGCCACCATCCAGGTCTACGAAGAAACCACCGGCCTCGAGGTCGGCGACCAGGTCGAGCGCACCGGCCGGGGGTTGTCTTTGGAACTGGGGCCGGGGCTGCTGGGCTCGGTGCTGGATGGCGTCGGCCGGCCACTGGCCGCGCTGGCGCACCAGTCGGGCGACTTCGTGCGCCCCGGCGCCCAGGCGCCGACGCTCGATGCCGAGCGGCGCTGGACCTTCACGCCGCGCGTGGCGCCGGGGGACCAGGTGGGCCCGGGCGACGTGCTCGGCTCCGTGGACGAGCGGGAGGGCCTGCCGCACCGCATCATGGTGCCGCCCGGCCTGGCCGGCCGCGTGGCGACGATCGCCCCGGGCGCCTTCCGCGCCGGCGACGTGGTGGCGAGCCTCGCCGACGGCGCGACCATCCGCCTGGCGCAACGCTGGCCGGTGCGGCAGGCCCGGCCCATCGCGCGACGCCTGCCGTCCAGCGAGCCCTTCCTCACCGGCCAGCGGGTATTCGACTTCCTGTTCCCGGTGGCCGAAGGCGGCAGCGTGGCGGTGCCCGGCGGCTTCGGCACCGGCAAGACCGTCATCGAGCAGTCGCTGGCGAAGTTCGGAGCGGCCGACGTGGTGGTCTACGTGGGATGCGGCGAGCGCGGCAACGAGATGGCGGAAGTCCTCGAGGAGTTCCCGCGCCTGACGGACCCGCGCACCGGCCGCTCGATCATGGACCGCACCGTGCTGGTGGTGAACACCTCGAACATGCCGGTGGCGGCGCGCGAGGCGTCCGTGTACGTGGGCATGACCATCGCCGAGTACTACCGGGACCAGGGCTACCGCGTGGCGCTCATGGCCGACAGCCTGTCGCGCTGGGCCGAAGCGCTGCGCGAGATCGCGGCGCGGCTCCAGGAGATGCCCGGCGAAGAAGGCTATCCCACCTACCTCGGCAACCGGCTGGGCAAGTTCTACGAGCGGGCCGGCCGGGCCCGCGTCCTGGGCGCTCCGGAGCGCAGCGGGTCGGTGACCCTGATCAGCGCCATCTCGCCGCCGGGCGGCGACTTCTCCGAGCCCGTCACCCAGGCGGTGCTGCGGGTGGCCGGCGCGCTGTGGGCGCTGGATCCGGCGCTGGCTCACCAACGGCAGTTCCCCGCGGTGGACTGGGAGACCAGCTACACCCTCTATGCCGACACGACCGCGGCCTGGTTCGCCGAGCACGCGGGCGCCGAGTGGCCGGTGGTGCGGGCCGAGACGCTGCGGCTCTTGCAGCAGGAGCGCGAGCTGCGCGAAATCGCGGGGCTGGTGGGCGCCGATGCGCTGCAGGACGGCGACCGGCTGGTGCTCGAAGCGGCGCGCGTGGTGCGCGATGCGGTGCTCGGCCAGAGCGCCTACGATCCGGACGACGCCTACTCGCCACTGGAGAAGACGTGGCGGCTGGCGACGCTGACGCGGCGGCTTCGCACCGAGGGCCAGCGCGCCATCGAGTCGGGACGGCTGCTGGAGCAGCTGGATCTGGCACCCGCGCGCCAGGCGCTGGCCGCCGTGCGCCGTGCCGGCCCGGCGGACCTGGATGTCTCCTGCACCCGTGCCGAGGCGGCCATCGCCGCGCTGGCGCCATGATGTCGGTCGCCCGCACCTACCGGGGCGCGCAGGGCGCGTCCGGTCCGCTGCTCTACGTGAGGCGCACGCCGACCGTCGCGTACGGCGAGTCCGTGGTGATCCGTGCGCCGGGCGAAGCCCCGCGGCGCGGGCAGGTGATTGACGCGGGACGGGATATCACCGTCATCCAGGTGCTCGAAGACACGGTCGGCCTGGCGCCCGCGAAGGCCGAGATCACGCTCACCGGCAGCGCGGCGTCGGCGGTCGTCGGCCGGGAGCTGGTGGGCCGCGTGTTCAACGGCATGGGCCTGCCGCTCGACGGGCTGCCCGCGCCGGTCGGCGAGGCGATCCGGCCGATCTGGGCGCCGCCCATCAACCCGTCGCGGCGGGCGCGGCCCTCGGATTTCATCGAGACCGGCGTCAGCGCCATTGACGGCATGAACACGCTGGTGCGCGGCCAGAAGCTGCCGGTATTCTCCGGAGCCGGACTGCCGGGGCTCGAACTGGCGGCGCAGATCGTCGAGGGCGCGCGCGCGCCCCGGGGCGAGCCGTTCGCGGTGGTGTTCGTGGGCATCGGCATCACCGCGCGCGAAACGCAGGCGTTCCTGGAGCGTTTCGAGTCCAGCGGCGCCATCGAGCGCAGCGTGCTCTACCTCAACGAGACACGCGACCCGACCATCGAGCGGCTGCTGGCGCCGCGGGTGGCGCTGGCCCAGGCGGAATACCTCGCGTACGACGCCGGCGTGCACGTGCTGGTGGTCATCGCCGACCTGACCCACTACTGCGAGGCGCTGCGCGAGATCGCCACGGCGCGCGAAGAGATTCCGGGCCGGCGCGGCTATCCCGGCTACATGTACACCGACCTGGCCGGCATTTACGAGCGGGCCGGCATCGTGCAGGGCCGCGCCGGTTCGGTCACCCAGATCCCCATCGTCACCATGCCCGACGACGACATCACGCACCCGATTGCCGACCTCACCGGCTACATCACCGAGGGCCAGCTGGTGCTGAGCCGCGAGCTGCACCGGCGCGGCATCTTCCCGCCGATGGACGTCGCGCCGTCGCTGTCGCGCCTGATGAATGCCGGCATCGGTGCGGGGCGCACCGTCGCCGAGCACCGCGAGTGGGCCGACCAGCTCTATGCGCTGTACGCCGCCGGGCGTGAGGCCCGGCTCATGGCGGCCATCGTGGGCGAAACCGGCCTGGCCGATGCCGACCGGCGCGCCCTGGCGTTCGCCGGACAATTCGAACACCAGCTGGTGCACCAGGGCGCCGCGCGGCGGCCGCTGGCGGACACGCTGGCCATCGGCTGGCGCCTGTTGGAAGCGCTGCCGCGCGGCGACCTGCTGCGCATCAGCGAGCGGACCTGGGCCGCGCGTGCCGCGTCGGCCGCGGGAACGCCGGCATGAGTGGCCGCCTGACGGTCGCGCCGACGCGCCAGAACCTGCTGCGCGCGTCTCGGCGGCTCGATCGCGTGCTGCGCGGTACCCAGCTGCTGCGCCGCAAGCGCGAGGCGCTGGTGAGCGAGCTGTTCAAGCTGGCTCGGCCGGCCGCGGACGCGCGGGCCCTCATCACCCAGCGCACCCGCACCGCCTGGAGTGCCCTTTTGGGTGCGCTGGCGGTGCAGGGCCGCGACGGTTTGCGCGCCCTCGGCTGGCCGTCGCGCGACATCCAGGTCACGCTGCGGACCGCGTCGGTCTGGGGCATCCCGGTCGCCTCCATCGAAACGCCGGTCCGGCTGGAGCGCACGCTGGCTGAGCGCGGCGCGCCGCCCGGGCCGGGAGGCGCCGCGGTCTCGCGCGCCGCGCACGAGTTCGAGTTGCTGGGCCAGCTGTTGCTGGATGCCGCGCCGCGCGAGATGCTCATCCGCCGGCTGGGCGAGGCGCTGGCGCGCACGTCCCGGCAGGTCCACACGCTGGAGCGCCGAGTCGCGCCGATGCTGCAGACCCAAATGACGGCGGTACGCCGCCACCTCGAGGAGCGCGAGCGCGAGGAGCACCTGCGACTCAAACACGTCGCCGTGCGGAGGACACCATGACTCCCGGCCTGCTCCCCATCGCCGCCATCGGTCTCGTCATCGGCTTCCGGCACGCCTTCGAGCCCGATCACCTGGCCGCGGTCACCACCCTGGCCACGCGCCAGGGGACCGGCCGCGATGCCGCGCGGCTCGGCGCGGCCTGGGGCGTGGGGCACACGCTGTCGGTGAGCGCGGTGGCCGGGCTGCTGATCCTGCTGGGGTGGCGCCTGCCGGAATCGATCCGGTCGGGGGCGGAGCTGCTGGTGGCGGCCCTGCTGATCGGGCTGGGCGGGATGGTGCTCATGCGCCATGCGCGCCGTCACGCTCGCGCCTTCGACACGGCCCACGCCGCCGCCCACGCGCACCACGTGCCGCACGATCACGCGCCGCCGCTGCGCGACGCCCGGCGCTCGCTGGGCTTCGGGTTGGCACACGGCGTCGCGGGCAGCGGCGCGGTGGTGGTGCTGCTGGTGGCCACCGCGAGTACCCGCGCCGCGCAGGTCATCTATCTCGCGGCCTTCGGGGCCGGCACCATCGCCGGCATGCTGTTGGTGTCGGCCCTGGTGGCGCTGCTGGTGCGGCGCGCCGGCGCACGCGACCAGCGCTGGTCGGCGCGGTTGCACCTGGGCGCCGCCGCGGCGTCCGTGGTGGCCGGCTGCATGCTGGCGGCTGCCACGCTGGGAATCCGCTAGCGCCCCGGCGTTCCGGGGCGAACGGGTTTCAGCGCGCCGCCGCCAGCCCTTCGCGCCGCCGCCCGACGACCAGCCGCCGCAACTGTCCGGCCAGGCCGGTGACGCCGCCCAGCGCCAGCACCAACGCCCAGCCACTCACGCCTAACGGAACCAGGTTCAGTACTCCTGCCAGCGGCGCCCACTCAGTGACCAGGATCTGCAACGCCAGCACGCCGAACACGGCGGCCAGCGCCGCCGGGTTGGCCACCACGCGCTGCCAGCCCAGCACGCTGTCGCGGCTCCGGGCGTTGCCGAGGTGGAACAGCTGGGCCACTGCCAGCGTGTTGAATGCCATCGTCGTGGCGAGCGCGGGGCCCCCGGCGCTCAGGCCCAGCGAATACGCCGACAGGGCCAGCAGCGCGATGAGTGCGGCATCGGCCAGCGTGAGGATCGTCAGGCCGCCCGGCAGCATGCCGGCCCTTGGATCGCGCGGCGGGCGGCGCATGACGTCCGGCTCGCCCGGCTCCACGGCGAGCGCCAGGGCAGGGAAGGTGTCGGTCACCAGGTTGAGCCACAGGATCTGCAGCGGCAGCAGTGGCGGGCCGAAGCGCGCCAGCGCCGCGCCGAAGAACACCAGCACCTCGGCGAGGTTGCAGCTGAACAGGTAGTAGACGAAGTGCCGGATGTTGTCGAAAATGACGCGGCCTTGCTCGACGGCGGCGCCGACGGTCGCGAAGCGGTCGTCGAGCAGAATGACGTCGGCTGCTTCCTTGGCGAGGTCGGACCCGCGGCCCATGGCCACGCCGATATCCGCCTGGCGCAACGCGGCGGCATCGTTGATGCCGTCGCCCAGCATGGCCACGCACTCGCCGCGCCGCTGCAGCGCCTGTACCACGCGCAGCTTGGCTTCGGGGCTGATGCGGCTGGCCACACCCGCGGCGGCCATGCGATGGGCCAGTGTCTCATCGTCGAGCAGGTCGATCTCGCGGCCTTCCAGCGCCTGCTCGTCGTTCTGCAGCAGCCCGAGCGCGCGTCCCACGCTGACGGCGGTGAGCCGCTGGTCGCCCGTCAGCATGATCACGCGCAGGCCCGCCCCTCGAAATGCCGCGATGGTCTCCCGCACCCCGGCGTGGGCGGATCCGTCATGCCGGCCAGGCCCAGCAGTTCGAGGTCCGTCAGCGACGTATCATCGCCGGCGCGCACCACGCCGCGGGCCATCGCCAGCACCCGGAGTCCGCGCCCGGCCAGCTCCTCGTTGCGCTGCCTGACCAGCGCCCGCGCGGCATCGTCGAGCGGTACCGCGCCGTCCGGTGCGGCGATGCGGCTGCAGCGATCCAGCAGCCGGTCCGGCGCGCCTTTGACGTAGGCCATCAGCTGGCCATCGTGCGCGTGGAACGAGGCCGCCAGCATGCGCGTGGCGGTGAACGGCAGCTCGCCCTGCATCGGCGCGGCGGCCAGCAGCCGCGAGCGCTCCAGGCCCGCCTTGCGTGATGCCACCACCAGCGCCGCTTCGGTCGGGTCGCCACGCGGCTGCCAGACGCCGTCGACCAGGACCGCGTCGGCGCGGCTCGCGAGCAGGCCGGCGCGCAGCACGTCCATGAGCATGGCATCGCGGTCCGGGTCCGTGACCGGCCGTCCGTCCTGCTCGAAGCCGCCGTCCGGCGCGTAGCCGATGCCGGTGACGGCCACCGCGCGGTCGGGCAGCCAGATGGTGGTGACGGTCATGGCGCCGGCGGTGAGCGTGCCGGTCTTGTCGGTGCAGACGACGGTGGCCGAGCCCAGGGTTTCCACCGCGGCGAGATGGCGCACCAGGGCCCGGCGGCGGGCCAGCCGGCGCAGCCCGATGGCCATGGCCACGGTGGCCACCACCGGCAGGCCTTCGGGCACCGCGGCCACCGCCAGCGCGATGGCGGTCTGGGTGATGGTGGCCAGCGACAGCCCGCGCGCCAGCCACACCAAAGGCACCAGCGCCGCCACGACGATGGCGGCCAGCGCGAGCTGGCGGCCCAGGCGTTCCAGGCGCTCCTCGAGCGGCGTGCGGGTGTCGCGCACTGAGGCGGTGAGTGCGCCGATGCGCCCGACCTCGGTGGCCATGCCGGTCGCCACCACCAGGGCACGCGCCCGTCCCGCCGCGACGCCGGTGGTCTTGTAGACCATGGTGGCCCGCTCGGCCAGAACCGTGTCGGCGGCCGAATTGGCCAGCGCTGACTTGTCCACCGGCTCGGCTTCGCCGGTCAGTGCCGCCTCGCTGGTGCGCAGCTCGGCGACCTCGATGAGCCGGGCGTCGGCCGGTACGCGCTGGCCGGCTTCCAGCTCGATCACGTCACCCGGCACCAGGTCCGCGGCCGGCACGTCGCGCTCGACGCCGTCGCGCACCACCCGCGCCTGCTGGACGTCGAGCCCCAGCAGCGCGTAGATGGCCTGGCGGGCCCGCAGCTCGGTGACGAACCCGATGGCCACGTTGAGCGCGATGACCAGCGTGATGGCGATGGCGTCGAGCGAGTCGCCGATGGCAAGCGAGATCAGCGCTCCGGCCACCAGGAGCAGCACGAAGACCGATTGCAGCTGGGCCAGCAGGATGCGCCAGGCGGAGTGCGGCGGGCGCACCGCGAAGACGTTGGGACCGTGGCGTGCCAGCCGCGCGGCGGCCTCCCCGGCGCGCAGGCCGGCCGGTGTGCTGTCGAGCAGCCGCAGGCACTCGTCAGGCGGCAGTGCGTGCCATGCCGTGGCCGGTGGGGCCAGCGGGCCGGTCACGGGTCAGGCGCGCGCGCGGAGCGCATTGATGATCACCGCCACGTCGAGCGCTTCCTGCGCCAGCGCGCCCATGGCCGGCGGCAGGTGACCGAAGGCTGCTACCACCATCAGCGCGGCGCTGACGCCGAGCCCTACGCCGATGCTCTGCAGCGCGATGCGGCGGGTATGGCGTCCGATGGCGATGGTCTCGGCCACGCGCCCGACGTCGTCCACCAGCAGCACCACGTCCGCCGCCTGGGCGGCCGCGGCCGGCGCGTGGGCGCCCATGGCGATGCCGACGCTGGCGGCCGCCAGGGCCGGGGCGTCGTTGATGCCGTCGCCGACCATGATGACCCGCCCGTGCCGGCGCCGCAGCTCGCCCAGCAGCTCCACCTTGTGCCCCGGCAGCAGCTCGGCGTGCACTTCGCCGATGCCGGCCTCCTGCGCGATCGCCTCGGCGGCCGCGCGGCGGTCGCCGCTCAGCATGACCAGGTGCCGGATGCCCATGTCTCGCAGTGTGCGGATCAGCGCCGGAGACTCGGGGCGCAGGCGGTCGGCGAAACGGATGCGGCCCACCGCCACGCCGTCCACCGATACGACCGCCGCGGTGATGGCGGTCCCCTCGGGCCGGACGTCCAGGCCGCGGTCGGCCAGCCAGTGCTCCGAGCCGACGGCCACCAGCCGTTGTTCCACCCGGGCTTCGATGCCGGCGCCCGGTGTTTCGCTGAACTCGGTCGCCGCGGGGAGGGTGCCGAAGCGCGCCAGGCCGGCCCGGGTGATGGCCTGCCCGAGGTGATGCGAGGAGAGTTGTTCCGCCGCCGCGGCGAGGCGCAGCACCTCGCCTTCCGGCATGCCATCGGCTGCCAGGACCTCGTCCACCACCGGGGCGCCCAGCGTCAGCGTGCCGGTCTTGTCGAACACCACGGCCCGGGCGCGGCCCACGTCCTCGATGGCGGCGCCGTGCCGGATGATGATGCCGCGCCGCGCGGCGCGGCCGATGCCGGCGATGACGGCTACCGGCGTGGCCAGGATAAGCGGGCAGGGCGTCGCCACCACCAGCACGGCGAGGGCGCTGGTCCAGTCGCGGTCCACCAGCCACGCCACCAGGCACATCACCAGGGTGACCGGCGTGAACCAGACGGCGAACTGGTCGGCCAGCCGCTGGATGGGCGCCTTCTCGGCGCGCGCCGACTCGACCAGCTTCACGATCTGCTGGTACTGGCTCTCGCCGGCGGGTCGGAGCGCGCGCACGGCGAGCGCGCCCTCCAGGTTGAGGCTGCCCGACAGCAACTCGGTGCCGGGCAGGGCGGGTACCGGCATCGGTTCGCCGGTGAGCGCCGACTGGTCCACCGACGAACGGCCCCCGGTGACCGCGCAGTCCACCGGGACCATGTCACCCGGCCGGAGCACCAGCGCATCGCCCACCACCACCGACTCGACCGGCACGTCCTCGATGAGCCCGTCGCGCTGGCGGCGGGCCAGGCGCGGCGCCCGGGCCAGCAACGCCTCGATCGACTGGGAGGCGCGGCGCATGGCGTAGTCATCGAGCGCCTCGCCGCCGGCCTGCATGAGCACGATGATCGTGCCGGCGAAGTACTCGCCCAGCAGCAACGCGCCGACGATGGCCAGCGCGGCCACCACGTCGGCCGCGAAGCGGCCCTTCGCCAGGCCGCGCAGCGTGGCGGCGACCAGCGGCAGGCCGCCGGCCAGCAGGCAGATGAGGAGGAGGGTTTCCGCGAGCGCTGTGCGCCCGAACGCGAAGCGGGCCAGCGCGGCGGCGGCCAGTCCGATCAGCGTCCCCGCGGCGATCAGCCGCCGGGGCGCCGCGATCATGGTGTCTTGGCGGGTAGCTGGAGCTGGAAGCCGACGCCGCGCACCGTCTGGATGAGCGGCGAGCCGGCCGCCTCCTGCAGCTTGCGGCGCAGATTACCCACGTGCACGTCCACCACGTTGCTCTCGGGATCGAAGTGCATGTCCCACACCTTCTCGAGCAACTCGGTGCGCCGCACCACCTGGTCGGCATGGAGCAGAAAGTGCTCCAGCAGGTGGAACTCCTTGGGCGACAG
>Ga0137445_1000067_pt1 | contig 12045 bp, 19 predicted proteins | sample EasRivERMGT338_2_FD_104647 | JGI IMG/M metagenome (GOLD analysis project Ga0137445, IMG submission 104647) | Soil microbial communities from meander-bound floodplain in the East River, Colorado, USA - East River MetaG ERMGT338_2 | ecosystem: Environmental > Terrestrial > Soil > Floodplain ...
CAAAGGCAGAAAGTAAATGGCTACCAAAGCAAAGAAATCATCAAAAACACTCGCAACCGTCACGCTGCCGAAAGGCTTCAAACCCATTACAGGCGGCGGCGGTGATTCCGTTGACTGGACTGTAACGAAAGTTGTCGAAGGCAATGTGATTGAAGTCAAAACAATCGACAAGAAGAACCCCAAAAAGGGCGAAAACCCCACTATGCGGCTGATGCGTATCAAGACCAAAGCAGGCGCAGAAGTGACGGTGTGGGAGAAGGCGGGCTTGAAGGGTTTGTTTGAAGTTGCCAAGAAAGGTCAGAGCGCTGCCAACTTGTTTGCTACTGGCATCAAGTAAAAAGAGTTGCCGCGTCATCGCCCAATTGCACACGCGTGCGGGTTGTTGGGTCATCTGGATAGACGCGAAGCGTTTGGCCGGGAACGTAGAAACGGCCACCCCTTCCACCCCACTAGGTAATTAATATGGGTATTTTTTCATTCAATAAAGGCGAGCAAGAGGGCGCACCCGATGACAATAATGGTGCTAATTCTGGCGATTCTGGTGTTACTGGCGATGACTTATTGCTTGACGCTGCAAATACTATCATGGCGGAAGCGCCCGACGTTCAACAGCATGCAGTTAATGAACACGAAAGCCAACAACAAGGCGCTGAAGCTGACGCGGAAACAGACTCGGCAGGTACACCATTTGATGGTCGCCGCCATACAGGTTCTAAGCTTAAGGATGGCACGTGGCGTCTTAAGCGAAACCCAAGCGCGGAAGGTTCTCGCGTTGCAACTTCGCGCAAGTCGAAAGCGACAGAAGTCGCAACAGTTGAACCTGACAATGAAGCAAAAGCAATAGCGTCAGGCAAGGCGGCAGCACACTTAATTTTCATGTTGGGGCAGACGTTAGGAGGCCCAGAATGGAAACCAGAACAACCCGAAATCGAGTTTCAGGAAGGCGCATGGATAGGCTATGCAAGAGCCAGCAACATGCAAGATATACCGCCAGGTTTAATCTTGTGTATTGCGTTGGCGTCTTATGCTGGGCCACGCTTTACCCAGCCAGAAACACGCGCCCGGGTTGGAAAAGTGCGTCACTGGGTTAGCCTTCGAGTAGCGAAATGGAAGATCAAAAAGGAACTTAAGAAGCGTGGTATCGAAGCCATTGTAACGATCAAGGGAAGCAACACCAAAAACGCGCTGGATGAAATTTTGATTAACGGAAAACCAGCCAGCGAATTAGGGTTATAGCTATGGCTCACACACTCATACTCGGCATGTCAGAGAGTGGCAAGACCACCTTAGCGCGCAATTTGGCGAAGGTGTACAAGTCACAAGGCTGGTGTGTGATTGTGCTAGACCCGCTCAAAGACCCACAATGGCAAGCCGACTTTATTACCGCCGATCAAGACGAATTTTTAGAAGTGTTTTGGGCTTCTCGAAAGTGTATGGTGTTTATTGATGAAGGCGGTAAAAGCGTCGGCCAGTACGAAAAAGCTATGCAGGAATGTTTCACCACTGGCAGGCATTGGGGCCACTCTTGCCACTTAATAGCACACAAAGGGACACAACTAGCCCCCGTCGTGCGTGATCAGTGCCGTTACTTGTTTTTATTCTGTTCGTCGATAAAAGAAGGCAAGCTTTTAGCCGACGAATTCAACAAACCCGAATTGCAAGAGTGCAACAAACTTTTACAAGGCGAGTACATCCACGCATCGAAATTTGGTGCAACAACGTTCAGTAAACGAGGTAAAAAACATGAATCCACTTCTAGTAATAGCGGGCGCGGGTCTGCTGATTTGGGGTCTGCTGTCGGGCGACAAGAAGCCGACGACGCCAGCGACACCGGAAGCGAAGCCGGGCAAACCAGCGGCGAAGACGGAAACACCGACTGAATAACAAACAGTCTATTAAATTTGCTTGACATAGCGGGCGGCTCTATAATAGGGCCGCTCGTTTTGTTTTGTGGCATATGTTTTGCCACGCGTACATACATACACTAACTTGGAGATTTGCAGTTATGAAAGAGAAGGCTATCACTTTCGCTCTAACCGTTGCCGCTGTGATTGTGGGCATCTATCTTGCCCCGAAGATCATCAAGGCGTAACCACCATGCGCGACCACCTCACCCGCTTTGCGGTCACATTTGTTGCGGCAGTTGCGGCGAGCCTAGTCGCGACTTACCTCGCAAACAACGTGACCACCATTCGTCGCGCCGTTCAATAATTTTTCTTTTTGGAGTAACGAACTATGTCACGTATTGCATTGGAACCGTTGGCAAACAACGGCGCGCAAGGTCTAATGATTCTGAAGACTACGCGCATTTTCCCCAACACTTTGGAAGCGCTGATTTTTCAGCTTGGCGGCACTGTCGCCCCAACCAAAGCCGAAATAACCCGCATCGTGGTTAAGCTGGGCGCGTCTTCAAAACCGATTTGGGACATTACCGGCGCACAGCTCAACAGCATCAACCTGTATGAAGGCCGCCCATCTACCGCCACCGTTTTGATTCTGCCTTTCAGCAATACGCGTGCGCGTACTGTTGAATCTCAGATGATTGGCGCGCTGGATATGGGCGCAACTGGTCAGCGAGAATTGATTGTGGAGCTGACGGTTGCCGGTGGCACTGCGCCGAATTTGACCGCTTGGGCTGAAGTTGCACCGCCAAAACTGTTTGGTGAAGGCGCTGCTGAAAATCAGTTGTTTCGCGCAATTCTCACCACCCCACTGGTGTTCACCGGAGCACTATCACGCTTCCCTCAAAACATTGCTTCGGCTGCTGCTGGCGGTGCCCTTCTGCGTCGTCTTCACTTCTTCTCTGCTATCGTCACCAGTTACGAGATGAAGCGCGACGGTGTGGCTTACTTTGAAGACCAGCCGCTAGCCGTGAACAACGCGTATTTGGATGAGCTTGGCCATGATCCGCAAGCCAGCATCTACACCTTTGACGCGATTGATGATGACAACGAATCGAAAGCGTTGGCACAGGTCCGCGCCGATCAAGGCGGTTTGTCGCTCATTCCTGTACAGCATTTAGTTACTGTGTCAGGCGCTGGAACCGTGAACACTTTGGCGGATGTATTCGCAAACGTGAACGGTCTGTAATCCCTTGCCGTGGGTGGGCATGGAAGCCCTTTTTTAGAGGTAACAACGATGGCGCAAATTCAAACGAACGATGCAGCAGGCGGCGCGGGTTCACTTACTCAAAGCTTGCTTGGTATCGCTATGAACGGACTGTCTCGAACAATCGACGGTGCGTTGTCTAAACGCTACCCGCTGACCTCGTTCAACGAGACGGAAACTTATGATGTATACGGCAACTCGCTACCTTCAAGCGCGCCGCAAACTGGTGTCAAGGCAACACAAAAAGCAGCTGGCTTTTTTCAGCAACCTATTGTGATCGGCATTAGCATTGCTGTTGCGGTGTCGCTTGGGCTGATTCTCGTTCTGCGGAGACGCTAACGTGAGCGGCGCGTGGGGTGGTTTAGTATCGCAAGCTGTCGGCTCGTTTTCGGGCCAAAGCAGCGGCAGCGGTGCGAGCGGCGGCGGTAGCGGCGGCAGTGAAGGCGATACGCAACAAACTGCTGACGCGCGTTCAACAAACAACATCGGCGGCATCTCGTTTGCTGATCCAAACGCGAGCAAGAACACCTTGCTACTCGTTGGGGCTGGCGCGGCGGTTTTGCTGGTCATCGTTGCATTGCTAGTGAGACGCTAATATGAGTTTCGGCGGCGGTGGTTTCTTCGGCAGTGGTGCGAAGCAAACATCCACAACAAACACCACTAACAATTACACCGATGAAACCGGCGTTCAAGTGTCTGGCGATCAGTCTGTAGGCATCGCGAAAGCGAACGACATACTTATCCAGCAGACGGATTTTAACGCTATCGGTCTTGCATCTGACCTCGCACAACGTTCGGTAGATGCGGCTGAAAATCTTGGTAACAACGCTTATGATTTGGCTGCAAGAATCAATCAAGGGTCTCTCAATTTTGCTACGGATGTTAACGCAGACTCTTTAGATTTTGCTCGCGATTCACTTGGTGGTGTGTCGAAGTTTGGCGACCTCGCATTCTCTACTGTTGAGAAGGCTTTGGGGTCTGTAACTGGTGCATATAGCGACGCGACCGATCAGATCAGCAACGCGTTTAACGATACTGCCGCGTTCAATCGGCAGGCGTTGGGTTCTGTTATTGATATCAGTTCTCTTGCATTGGGCGATATACAAAGCGCAAATAAAAACGCTTTAGATGTCGCAGTTGGAACGCAGGAAAACGCGCTTGATAAGTTGTCTGGTTTGTTTAGCGAATCGCTTTCAGGCATTGCTGACTTCATCGGCAACCTTCAAACGAAGTCACAAAACACGCTTGGCGAAACTGTCACCGCGCTTAATCAGATTGCAACTGAAAATAGCAAAAGCACAGACCAGCGAGTAGCAGAGATTGCGCAAAACTCAATCAAGTATGTAGGCATCGCCGCTGCTGTTATTGCTGTTGCCTACTTCTTTAGCCGGAGAAATTAAACATGTCTATTGAACGCTATGTCGAATTGATTCCGACAAGCGGCGTTATTCGTCGCATGACCGGCAATTATATGCTGCTGTTGACAGCTACCGCAGCCGTGAACATTCGAGCAGACCGTCAAGGCTGGACCGAAGGTTTCAACGGTGTGTCGGGCGGCGTGTTGATTCGCAGAATTCGCGCATGGGACGAGATGCAAATCATCGGCATTGCGGGAACCTCTGTTGAGTTCTTCGTCGGAACTGAAGTGGTAGAGCGCGACGAAACCGACGTTCGTTTGCAGATTGCAACGCTGTCGGGTATCTCGTCTTTTGCTGAATACCCCGCCGCTTCGTTTGTGGATACTGCGCCGGTTGTTGTTCCAGACGCTACCGAAGCGGTGTTGTTTGCTGCTAACGGCTCACGTCGGCGCATCACAGTACACGTAGACCCAAACAACCTAGACACCTGCACATTCCGCGCGGTTAGCGGTAGCAACGACATCGGCTATTTGCAGGGTGGTCTGACGTATACGTTTACAAATTTTGATGGCTTGTTTGTGCGAAACGATACAGGCGGCGACGCCACTTTCTTAATCACTGAGGAATTATAAAATGACACTGCGTACAGCAAAGATTTTACTATTGTTGTCTGCAATTATGCTTGCGCCGTGCGCAGCACCGCAGACTACTGGCGGCGTTCCTTCGCGTTTGCGTATCAACTCGCTAGGTGTCGGCGTTACCCCGCCCGCTGGTAGTGGCAACGGACATTTTACCGGCAACGTGCAAGCGGCGAGTTTCAACGGCGACGCGCTAAGCGGCGTTGTTCATAACGGTGATACTGGCGTGAGTTTAGGCCAGCCGTTTACGTTGACGGCGAGCGCTTCCGATGTGAATTTTTACATTGGCAACACATTGGCTTCGGCAACCAATCAACGCTATTCTTTTCGTGCGGACAATGCGAGCAACTTCTACTTTTGCCATGTTGCCGACAGCGGTACAGCGTGGAGTATTACAAACTGTCCGTTGCATTTTGTGCGCAGTGGAACAACGCCAGTTAGTACCGATATCGTCACCAGCACCGCAACGAATCTTACACACAACGCCTTCACTGTTTGGGACTCCAACAACGACGGCGCGGGCAGCGGTCTTAACGCGGACTTGCTTGATGGAATTTCAAGCGGTGGATTCTGCCAAACAGACGGCAGCGGATGCCCCGCCGCTGTCTCGGTGGCTGGAAGCGATACACAAGTTCAATTCAACGACGGCGGTTTCTTTGGTGCCGATGCGGAATTTGTGTGGAACAAAACAACCAACAATCTCATTCTAGGGGTGTTGGCCGGTCAAGCCACCGTTCGCGCGCCTGATGCAACAAGCGCCACCGCTGTAGGTTCAACATTCAACATTCGCGCAGGCAATGGTGGCGCGACTTCTGGCGCTGGCGGCGTATTAAATCTAACGTCTGGAACGGCTGTAGGTTCTGCGTCTGGATCAATCAATATTACCAGTGGCAGCACGTCAACCGGAACAGCGGGAACGGTTACGCTCGGTGGTGGTTCTGCGAGCGGTGGCGGTGATGGTGGAAACGTTACGATAAGCGGTGGCGCGGCGTCTTCTGGTAACGGTTTAGGCGGCGATGTTGCAATCATCGGCGGCGGTAGCGCTGGCGCGGCAGAGGGTGGCGACATCAATTTCACTACCGGCGTGAGTAGTGGCGCAGGTGGTCAGGGAGATATTACGCTTGCCGCTGGTACTGGCACGGTGGATGTAACCGCAGCCGATTTGACGTTTAACGGTTCGAGTCTGCCAGTGTGTTCAACCGGCACATTCACCGGCACGTTGACCGGCATGACGGGCAGCGTTACCGGGACTGTCACCTATAGAATGTGCGGCACAAAGGTTACGCTTTACCAAGCGGGTTCGAGCATGTCCGGCACGTCTAATAGTGTCGCCATGACGATGACCGGCGTACCTGCTGCGATTCAACCAATCGGCTCAAACCAGCAAGATTACTTGATGAAAGGAATCAGCGATAACGGCGTTGGCGCGCTGCATGGCGTCGCGTCAATCACTGGTGCTAGTGGAACAATCACGTTTAGTTTGTGCACGGTTAGCGGTGCGAATGTGGTGTGTAATAGCGGTTTCACCAATAGCGGAACGAAGGGTCTTAATCTGGGGTGGACGATCAGCTACGAACGCAACACAGGCTGACCGATGAACACGCGCTTGATTGTTTTGGGTTTGGGTGTTGGTGTGGTGGGGGCTCTCTATGCGCTCTCACGCACTAAAGCGGGTGGCGCGATTGCGTCGGATTTTTTAGAAGAGGTTGTCGTGACGACAAAGAAAGTTGCAGACGCAGTGTATACGGTGGCGTGGAAAGAGTCGGCAAACGCTGCAAAGTACTTGCCTTATATCGCCTCGGTTGAAAAATCCAGCGGTATTCCCGTCGATTTGCTTGCACGCCAAGCCTATCAAGAATCGCACTTCCGTGATGATATTGTGAGCGGGAAAAAGGTGTCGTCTGCGGGTGCGCTTGGCATTATGCAGATTGTTCCTAAATGGCATCCCGGCGTTAACCCGTTAGACTGGCAAGCGTCGGTTAAATATGCTGCTGGATATCTCAAGCAATTACGCGGGCAGTTTGGCACGTGGTCGCTTGCACTTGCGGCGTATAATGCGGGGCCGGGCAATGTTACCAAGTACGGCAACAAGATCCCGCCTTTTGTGGAAACGCAAAACTATGTTGCACAGATTATTGGCGATGCAAAAGCATCTAACCCCAACACTTCACCGGAGTACTACGCATGAGCGGCGCAGTTGATAACCTCACTAAAAACCCCTATGTATTTGTTGGCGGCGTCATCGTCTTAGGCGTCGCCGCTTACTTACTTGTCCGAAAAATTGCGAGCGATGTAAAAGACCAAGCCGTAGCAGCAGCAAAAGGAATTGGCGGGCTTGCATCTGGTGATAACGCTATCACCGACGCGGCGAGAACCGATGCGTATAAAGGCGCGGGCATTCTCGGCACGTTGGGCGCTTCGTTCGACATTCTAGGCGGTGGCATCTTCTCAAAAACGGGCGAGTGGTTGGGCGGTGTGGCGTCTGATTGGTCCGACTCAAGCACGAATACCGCCGCAAATAAAGCGTTAAGCTATACCGCAATTTTCCCGGATGGTGCAAAATACACTGTGGCCGCGTCGCGTCTGGATGCGAACGGCTTCTTTGTCAGCGGATCAACCCGCTATAAACTCTCAGTAAATCAAGCTAATCAAACAGTGGCGGTGCCAGTATGAAACACGAACACATTTGGGCGGTGGTTGGGGTGGTAGCCGCAGTCGGCACAGCTCTATACTTGTATAACCAACAAGACGCCAGCACCGCAAAAGCGGTAACGTCGAAGGATACGGGCGGACTCAAAACCACACCTGTGCAGGCGAATCGCATCGCGTTCGCTGCTGAAAAATTCGTCAGCGGTTCGGTATCTGGCGCAAAGAAAGCTGTGCAGTCCGCTTTGTCTTTGGTCATTCCGGCGCGCACGAATGCGTTGCAACCTAACGGCAACCCAGCGTCAAACAATGCGGCCTATAAGTCGCCTGTGTTGGCGTTGTATAAAACCAGCTCATACGCAAACATAAAGTGAGGTAACAATCATGGTTAAGAGAGTATCAAACACGAATAGGGCTACCGCTGTAGGCATTGGTGCGGGCGCTGTTGCGACACCAGTCATTGCATACGGTGCGGCCATACTGGAAGCAAAAACCGGCGTGCCTGCCGCTGTCACTATGCCAGTGCTAGGCGCGTTCGCAGGCTTTTTCATGCGTTGGGCCGCGAAGTTGCAACCGTGATTTGGCTTGACATTATACGCGATTATGGACCGTCGATTTTGCTTGTAGTGGTCGCAAGTGAAATACGACTTTTGCGTAGCGACATTAAACGTTTTGAAGCTGACCACACCGACACGAAACGCAGAGTTTTATCACTTGAGAGGTTAATCTAAATGGCTCGCCCAATCATCACGCGCGCAATTGCTCGCAACCGTTTGAAAGCTGCCGCCGAAACTGTCGAAGTTCCGACAGAATCAGCGGCCCCAGTAGTTGCAAAAAAGAAGGCTGTAAAGCGCAAACGTAAGTGATTACTTTACGGCTAGTTTCCCAACCTTTAACACGTATTCGCGCGGTATAAAGTCGTTCGGAGTCAGCCCACGCTTGAGCGATTCTTTTAGTTTGTTCGGGCGGGTGACGGTATATTTACGTCGCCCGCTTGACACCATTTTTTCAAGCTCTGTCACGCTGCCTTGAAAGCCGTGCAACGCATACTTAGTGATGTGCTTACCTTTGAATATGATGCTATGCGTTGTCTTGTCCGTCTTCTTTCCGTAGAGTACATAGCACTTATTTCGCAACATCAACAGTGTGGCGTCTTTCGCTTCTAGCGTGATGGCTCCAAGCCCGCGCCCTTCGGCTTTGGCTCTAGTTGACTGAGTGAATATTCCATCGGTTGCGGTGTGTATCGCTTTATATTTGTGTTCTAGTTGGTGAATGCGGGCGCGTGTGTGTGCGGTGATGGCTGACGCAATGAAGGGGTGAAACAAACCGCCAGCAACCAGCTCGCTAGCCGTTGTCGTTACACCCGCGTCAATATCAGTATAGGCGCAAGTTCCACGCTTTCGGGTTTGAATAAATTTTCCGCTGATGCTGTTAAGAATGAGCTTGTACATTGTACGCAACACTTTGTCAGTCGCAGCCTCTTTTTGTTTGTAGAAGGTATCAACAAAGTTTCTAAGTGCTGGCGCGGTGTGGTCTCGTTCGTGATCATAGTAGTAACCCTTAATTTTGGTTGCTTTAAGTTCTTTGCTGCGAAGCGCTTCGTTTAATTCAAAGCCTTGCACATATACGTCGTCAATACGTCCATGCAGTGGTTTGAATCCGTGACTGAATATAACCGGCCATTTGCAGTCCGCGACCGTGCCAGATACCGCATAGACGCCGTATTCTGGAACCTCAAGCGCGCCGCGTTTGGCGGTGAATCGCTTGTATAATTTAGCGCTGCTGAATGCTGGCATTTGTTGCATAGCGTCAGGGTAGGCGCTCGAAATATCTAGACTGGTGACTCCTTCAAACCAGCCAGCTGTCTCTGTGACGTTGTTCTTTCCGCCGTGATAACTGAGTAACGATTGTGTGATGATTTCGCGTGATGGCTGCCATATCGTATAGTCTAAAAATCGGTGTCTAAAGATACGCGCCGCCATGTCTGCAACGCTTACGCATTGTTGCAAGTCATACTCACGGTGCAGTCGTTCAATCTGAATTCCCATATGATAAGCGACGACCGCATCCCGCATCGCATACTCAACAAATAGCTTATCTCTTGGAGTGAATCGCTTCGTACCAAGCCCGTCGAGCCGCCGCAATTTCGGCAAGTCAGGACAGAATAATTCAGCGGCTTTTGCAAGAGACCCGCGAAAATAAGAGAACGAATCCACAAGGATGATTTGCCGATTGTGTCCATTAGTGAGACGGCAGAACGTCGGTGTTCCATACACTCCTGACACGTTCCACTTGCCCAGCTTAAAGTTGAAATCACCACCGGGGCCAATGAGTTTTGCATGATGACCCCATAATAATTCAATCAGGTCAAACGATAAATTGTGGATATAGACGACGTGTTGCGCGTCTTTCTTTAGGCTGTCGCACCACTTAATAAACACATTGCAAGCGGTGTCGTCATTCACAAAATGTATTTGTTCACATGCGACATCTTCGCTATAAAACTGCAACGTCATCGGGTGCCCAGCTACGGTTTCAGTATCTGCGCCGTAAATATATTTAGTCATCCTCGCGCCTCTGTGGTTTGGTTTTATGCCTTCGCTTGTGTGGCGCGGCAGCTCTAGTGTTGTATATAGCATCTTCTCGCGTCCACCCGGCATACTTCCACACGGCGTAAAACTCGCCGCCGTTGCGTGTAGCGATGCCGGGCAGCACTGCATTACGCATGATCTTGTCGAGGTGCTTTTTGAACCACGCGTCCCACTGTTCCGCCGTCCTCTTGGTATCTTTTACGAAGATGTGAGGGCGAAAAGTGAAGCGTCCCAAGTCGCTAACGAATAAGGTCCACAAACGCACCTTATTCCATGCGCCTTGTGTGTCGCCTTTGAGTCTGTATAGCTGACCGTGTTTCGACTTCTTCGGGGCTAGCTTCTTAAGCTGTTTAATCTTGGTGGCTATCATCTTTTTCGACCGTGTATTCAAGCAACTGTTGCGGACCGTGACGGCAAGACATTGATTCTGTTCGGCGCAATATGTTCTCTGCACGCAAATGAATGTAGTTCGTTTGGTGTGCTTTTCGGTCGATTTTTAGCTTGAGTTCATCAAGCAACGCGGCCCGCTGAATGCGCTGTTCGCCTTGTCGATATATAAAACGTGTTACAGACATGTTAGGTATCCTGTTCGTGGTCTTCGGCGTCTCCAACATCTTCAAGCAAGTCGTCATAATCAAAGTATTTTGGCGAATCTTCTCGATGGTGTTGGAACTCATTTAGACCGCCTTGTGAGTTGCGTTTTAACCTGACTTTTGCAGAACGTTTCTTAGTTCGCTTAGCGCGCTTTGCACTAGCAACCTTTCGTGTTCGCTTGGTGTGTTTCTTACGTGTTGCAACAGCAGGCTTTCGACTCTTTCGAGACTTCGCCGCTCGCTTTGCAACTCGCTTTCTACGCGCTGGCAGTCGTCTTGCAACAACACGTTTTCGCTTGGCTGGTTTAGTATTTGCAGCAAGTTTGCGTTGTCGTTTAGCTGCCGTCTTACGATGCGCAGTTTTGCTTCTGCGAGCCGAGTTAGCAGGCCGCTGTCTAGTAGGTCTTTTAGCTGGTGCGCGCTTTCTCGCACTGCTTTTTCTACGTAGCTTGTTACGATTAATTGATCGTTTTGAGATGGGTTTGGCATGTCGTTTGCTCGTGGGTGCCGTCTCGGCTTTTTTCTTGCGTTTGACGGCCATTTGTGTTACTCCGCGTCAATGATGGCTTGGCGTGTTATCGCTGCGATCTTGTATAACGCGAAGGGTTGGCCGACTGGTTCATAGGCTTGTTGATGTTGGTTGAATACATGAATCGCGAAGCCTTGCAACACGTTGTTGCGATAGCTTGGGCGAATGATTGGCTTGCGCATTTGTTCAATCCTCACAGTGAATGCAGTTGGTTGGTGGTTTGATGATGACGTCACACGCGTCATCGAGTGCAAGGAGTTCGCTTAGTGACACGTGCAAGTGTGGGTTCTCTGCATAACGAACGACGGTTGCTAGATCAACTCGTGCAACGTTGGCGAGTATTTCAGACAGGCCACGGTTCACAAGCTGTTGCACTTTCGGATGAACGTCTTTCGTGAACTCGTCGCGGGTGGAAGAAATCATGTGGGTAGCTCCTTTGTTGACTGTTGCTATTTTATGCCTGTGGGGTGTGGGTTGCAAGTGATGGGTGTCACAAAATCTTAGTGTTTGTATGTGTGTCTGTATGTATGAGTGCTTGACTTAGTGTATGTAGTATGTCTGTACGGGGGGTGACTAGCGGGG
>Ga0137445_1000070_pt1 | contig 11837 bp, 8 predicted proteins | sample EasRivERMGT338_2_FD_104647 | JGI IMG/M metagenome (GOLD analysis project Ga0137445, IMG submission 104647) | Soil microbial communities from meander-bound floodplain in the East River, Colorado, USA - East River MetaG ERMGT338_2 | ecosystem: Environmental > Terrestrial > Soil > Floodplain ...
AATTTATACTAGCTGGGATTGACCTTAACTTATATTTTTTTGAAATCTTTTTAGCTTCAGTTTTAATCAATGAATAAACGACTATTTCAAAATCATGACTAAGCCGTTCAATTAAGTTAACCATCGAGGGAACGCCTTGCAGAAACTTTCCGTTAGCAATTCCACCAGGAACTATTATAGCAATTCTTCTCATCGTTATAATTTGCTTACCTGTCTTAATAAGCTAATTGTTTTATCAAATACGAATTCGGGAGTGTAACGTGATAAACAATGTACATCACCATACTTACAAACTTCGAGCAAACAATTGCCGCACTCTAAATCAGAAGAATTAAGACATAACGAATGTTCCCCTTGAGGTGCAGACCAATCTGAACGTGAGGAGCCAAACAAAGAAAGCGTTGGAATTCCAGATACCCAGGCAATATGCATTAACCCAGAATCCTCAGACAATACAAAATAAGATTTATTTATGATTGCAAATGCTTCTTCTAGGGAAGTCCCCTCACCATTTACAAGGTCAATTAAATCATCCTTCAACATTTTTTTTAGAAACAAAGATTTTTTAGAAATGGCTTTTAATCCAAGTATTAAAAATTGTGTGTCAGGGAATTTAGCTTTCCATAATTCTGCATATTTCAAATAGTTCTCAATTTCCCAGTTGCGTGTACTAAATGCACCTGCAGGATTCAGCACAACAAGCTTATTTGAAGGATTCCATCCTGCGTTTGTTAATTTGATCTTTCCTGCATCCGGATTTTTTAATTGTAATCCAGTATTTAAATCGATAGAACATAATCCGATTGCTTCTATTCCTTTTTGATATTTATCACCAGCCGAAGTGGCAGAAAATCTTTCTATCTCGCTCCACGCAGCAGGATTAAGAAATCTTCGCACAAGTCGGCTCAACTTATTTCTTTGTAAATCAATTACAACGTCATACTTATTAAATTTAAGCTTGGGCAGTAATAATAATAAACTTAAAAGTTGGAGTTTAGTATTTCTACCACCACCGATTGAATAAATCGAATCGTATAATCTTACAGAACCTGGTATGTCTTTTACTTCATTTCGCGTTAGAAAGTGTAATTCTGTATCTGCCGGCAGTTTTGCTTTTAAGCTTTGTACATAAGGAAGAGTGATTGCAACATCCCCCATTGCTTGTAAACGAATAATTAAAATTCTTTTGGGTAAAGAATCAGATTGCCACGATTTATAGTTTAAAATTTCATCCATTATTATTCAAACTACCGTTTATTGAACATTGGCAAGCAGCACTTAACGTGATTGTAAGACATCACAGCTTAGCAAATGGTGAAAGGTTCAAATAGCAAACACATTTTTTACATATCGGATTTGTCGAGATATCAAGATTTTTTCTGAATGAAATTGATTGATCGGAATTAATAATGCTTGTCAAAGAAGATTCCTTAATGTTGCCGATTTTGTGATGGAAGAAACAGGGACGAACAGTTCCATTTGATTCGATTACTGATGAAACCCAGGGAGCGCTACATTTTATTTCCGGGAAACCGGATAAACCATGAAATGCAGCATAGTAATGATAGAATCTCCTGATCTTAGCCGGTGATTCTGCAATGAATTTTGTTTCGAAATCCTCAGAATGGGTTTTTATGAGGGACTCAATCACTTCTTTGAATTTTTGTAATTCCTCTAGTGATAATCTTACTTCTCCTGCTCTTTGATTATCCCACAGTTCAGGTCTGTTGAATGCATCGGTCGAAACATCTGCTGTTAAAAAACTGATTTGGTCCAGACTAATATCGTGAGATGTATTGACTATGTTTGGCAAATCCCAAAAATTTTCTTTTTGAATTACACTTCTTCCTGTTACCCTGTAATCACTTTTAATATTTTTCAATTCCTTAATACCTTCCCTCAGCTTATCAAATACATTTGGAATATTTCTGATTTTATCGTGAACTTCTCTTGATCCATCCAGCGAAACAATTACTTCATCAGTCATTTCAATAATCTCTTTCGCATATTTTTTAAGCAGCAATCCTGTTGACAGAATAATTATGCTCAGATTCTGTGATTTAAGAATTTCACACAGCTTAAAAAAATTCGGATGCATTAAAGCTTCACCGCCGGACATAACAACTGAATTTGTATGCAGTTTTTTTAGAGAGATAAGAAGTTCAGAAATGTCTGGTTCATCCAACTGTTGAAGATTTTCATTTCCCTTCCAGATATCACACATAATACACCGGCAGTTGCAGCGGCTGTGAGGCATTAAAATTACAATCGGCATTGAATAAATTTTGTGGGTTTTCAGACCGGCGAACCGTCTTATTATTTCAGTTGCAAATATTCTTGACATAATATTATAATCTTCAGGCGAGGAAATTATTTTAAGCCGAACGACAATTAATTCACAGGAACTTCAACAATAATAAATTTTGAGTCTACTAATGATTTAATAGAAACTTCCGATATGCTGGTTAATCCAAGTGCGTCTTTTTTATTCAGCACTTCCCCATCAACATCAATCTTTCCTTCGGTTACAAATACGTACAATCCGTTCCCCGGAAAAGTTATTGCACGATCAACCTTTTTATTTTTTTGCAGATATCCCAAATCAATTTCTGCATTTTGATGAATGTACAAAGCTTCTTTTTTTTTATCACCAGATACAGCAGTTACCAATTTGTTTATTCTTTTATCTTCAGGAAATGATTTTTGGTCATAATGCGGCTTAATATTTTCTTCCTTTGGAAAAATCCACAACTGCAGGAAATTTACTTTTTCAGATTTAGAATGATTAAATTCTGAATGAGTTACTCCGGTTCCGGCTGACATAACCTGCACATCATCTTTATTAATAACAGAACCGGTTCCCAAACTATCTTTATGTTCAAGCGCACCGTCAAACACAATCGAAACTATTTCCATATCTTTATGAGGATGTGTTCCAAAGCCTGCACCCGGTTCAACGATATCGTCGTTGAGAACACGAAGGAATCCAAAGCCCAACTTATCAGGATTATAGTAGCTTGCAAAACTGAAGCTGTGCTTGCTGTGAAGCCATCCATGTTCGGCTACTCCTCTGTCACCTGCTTTATGAATAATTTTATTCATCATTTTCCTCTTAAAAAATATTAAATATTGCCGGTTGTATAATTGTCGTTACAAATAAATACTAATTTGTTATATTTCACCGTAATCAATATAACAAACAGCGTATGAAAAAATTTCTGAAATTAATATTGTTCACTGCATTCTTTCTGCAAACGTTTGCCTTAACAGATGAGTATATTTTCAAACAACTTACAGATTCAAACGGACTTTCACAAAGCACTATATTAGAAACCATCCAGGATAAGGAAGGTTATTTGTGGTTCGGCACAATCGACGGTCTGAACCGTTATGATGGTTATGAATTCAGAGTTTACAGTAATGATCTAACTGATTCTTTTTCTATTTCAGATAATTTTATTTCTTCACTGTTCGAAGATAAGGATGGTTATATTTGGGTTGGAACTGTTAACGGCTACTTTAACCGTTTCGACAGGAAAACTGAAAAGTTCACCCGTTACTATGTCAACGATTATTTTGAAATTGTTGAACAGCCCAATCCAACTTATTATGATTTCCCTTTAGCATTTTCTCGTAATCAAACAAATTCAATTACAGCAATCGAAGAAGATACCGCCGGTTATTTATGGATATCAACCTGGAACAATGGAATTCTACGGTTTGATAAAAAGACTGAAACTGCTGTGCACATTTATAATGATCCGAAGTCAGCCGGAAGCCTGAGCTGCAACAGAGTCACGGATATTATTATTGATAAACAAGGAGAGATATGGGTTGCAACTTTCGGTGATGGTATAGACAGGATTTCTCATACTCCTTCATCTTCTGAAAGCCATGCTGACTCGAATAATTATATTTTTATCAATTACTCAAATCAAAAAAATAATTTATTCAGTCTGAACGATGATTATGTTATAACATTGTTTGAGGACAGAAACGAAAATTTATGGATTGGCACATATAATGGCGGATTAAACCTGTTGAATGCTGAAAATAAATTTCTCCCGCCTGATAAAGCAATGTTCAGACAATACACTTCAAACAAAAATTGTGATGACTGTCTTTCAGAAAATACAATTATGGCTATCGTTCAGGATTTTGATGATTACATTTGGATCGGGACATTTGGCACCGGTCTTGACAGGCTGGATATTTCTTCAGGAAAATTTACACACTTCAGTTCCAATCCTGTTAACCCAAATTCACTTCCTGATAATGAAATCCTTTCTTTGTTTGTTGACAGATCGGGAATCATCTGGGTTGGTTCACATCTCGGTGAAGGTGTAACTGCGCTGCAAAAAAATACAGCGAATTTTGTACTTATCAACAGAAGATCGATGGGAGTTTTAAAGTTGAATGACGATGTGGTCTGGTCTGTTTTTTGTGATTCAAAAAATAACCTTTGGGTTGGAACATACCGCGGAGGTGTAAATGTTTTAAATTTTGAATCGAAGCAGGTTAAAATATTTGAGCATAATCCTGATGATCCTGCAAGTTTAAGCAACAACCACATACGTTCAATAACTGAAGATAATTCTGGTAATATCTGGATCGGCACTTATAGCGGAGGTTTGAACCGATTTAATCCTGCAACAAAAAAAATTGATGTGTTCAGGAATGAACCGGAAAATAAAAACTCACTTTCAGCAAACCAGGTGCTTGATATTTTGATAGAGTCCGATAGCGTGATATGGGTAGCTACATTCGGCGGTGGTTTAAATAAATTATCATTTAAAGAAAATTCATCTGAAGAATACCCGGCATTCACTCATTATAAAAAAAACATTTCAGAGCCATCTTCCATTCCAGATAACAGGGTTTATATTCTTTATAAGGACCGTAAAGACAATTTTTGGGTCGGCACTTACGGCGGGGGTTTAAGTAAGTTCAATCCTGTCACCGGTAAATTCCAAAATTTATTTACACATCAGACTTCCACGCAATCATTGGGTATAGATAAAATTTTATCAATACTTGAAGATTCGAATGGAACTATATGGATTGGCACTTCAGGCAGTGGATTGTGCAAGTTTACTGCTGATGATAAAAAATATTTTTGTTATTCAAAAAATGAAGGACTGACAAGTTCTGTAGTTTATGGAATTCTGGAGGACAATTCCGGAAATCTCTGGATTAGCACCGATGACGGCATTTTTATGCTTAACCGGTCAACAGGAAAGTTCACCCAATTCGGAATTGAAGATGGTTTACAAAGTCTTGAATACAGTGGAGGAGCCTCTCATAAAGACAAAGAAGGAAAAATATATTTTGGTGGTATAAATGGTTTAAACTTTTTCAATCCTGATGATATAATTACAAGATCATATATACCGCCTGTTGCAATTACTTCAGTAAATATTTTTAATAACCGGCTCAAGGGTGAGTTTAATGAGCTGATTCTTTCTTACGATCAGAATTTTATTTCTTTTGAATTTGCTGCACTTGATTATTCAAACCCGGGAAGAAATAAATTTTCATACATTCTTGAAGGATTTGACGAGGAATGGCAGAATAGTGATTTTTCAAGAAGAGTTGCTTTCTATACAAATCTGCCTGCTGGTACTTATAAATTTCATGTTATAGGTTCAAATCCTGATGGAGTCTGGAACGAAGAAGGAGCCGTGATCAGCCTGATAATAAATCCGCCCTTCTGGCAAACGTGGTGGTTTTTAACGCTAATTGTTGTACTGATTGGATTTCTTATTTATTACACAAGCACAATCAAAATAAAAACCCAGCTTGCGATGGAACGTCTGAAAACAAAAATTGCCTCAGATCTTCATGATAATGTTGGTGCCGGATTAACAGAAATTTCAATTATTAGTGAAGTTGCTAATCAAAAACAGGATAGATCTCCGACAGCACTTGCAAATGAATTAAAAACTATCAGTGAAACTGCAAGAGAGCTGGTTGATAATATGAGCGATATTGTTTGGGTTGTTAATCCTCAGCGTGATTCACTCTACGATCTTATCATTAGGCTTAAGGATTCATACAACGAATTTCTGAACTCCGTAGGAATATCATTCCAGGTCAAAAATATTGATAAGACAAATGATGTTCATTTGCCGATGGAGTACAAGCAAAATCTTCTGCTTATGTTTAAAGAAGCAATAAACAATTCGATAAAGCACAGCAAGTGTTCAAAAATAATTCTTGAAGCCAGTATAAATAATGAAACTGTCGTGCTTAGCTTATCAAATGATGGATATGGTTTTGACTTACAAAATCATAAATCGGGTAATGGTATGAGAAATATGGAAAGCCGTGCAAATAAAATCGGGGGAAATATTACCTGGGAATCTTCTTCCGGTCACGGAACAAAGGTTGTATTCGTTGGAAAAATTAAAAAGTTTTTCAAATTGAAATCATTATTAAATGTGCAGTAAATATCTAATCATCGTTCTGACAAAAAATGATTAATGTAGCAATTGTTGAAGATAATAATACAATCAGGGAAGGATTAGCAGTTTTAATTAATGGAACACAGGGATATTCGTGTGTTGGATCCTTTAATGATTGCGAAAGTTTCCTTAAAAAACTTCACAGTCTTGCTGTCGACGTTGTATTAATGGATATCGCCTTACCCGGGATTAATGGAATTGAAGGGGTAAAAAAAGCACTCGAAATTAAGGAAGATCTGGATGTATTGATGTTAACAATTTATGAAGATAGTGAAGTCGTTTTTGATGCATTATGTGCCGGCGCATGCGGATATCTTGTAAAGAAAACACCTCCGAGCAGGTTGCTTGAAGCAATCAAAGAAGTTCACGAGGGTGGATCGCCAATGAGCTCACAAATTGCAAGACAGGTTATCATAGCTTTTAAGGAAGGTAAAGATTCAATTAAAGATAAGAGCTCTTATGGACTGAGTGAAAGAGAAAAGGAAGTCTTAACTCTTTTAGCGCAGGGAAACAATTATCAGCAAATAGGAGATCAGTTATTCATAAGTGTCGATACAGTAAGACATCATATCAAAAACATTTATAAAAAACTACATGTTCATACCCAATCTGAGGCTGTCGCCAAGGCGATAAGAAAGAAAATTATTTAACACTTCCCGGCTTCAATTCAACCGATACCTACATAATCATGTAGGTATCAACCCATATTCGTCAAAAGTGAATCAATAACGACATACCTATGTTGTTGTAAAGCTAAGAATTATTATTAGTTTGAACTCAGAAATAAGAATCACTGATTTAGTAGATAAGAGAAATAAATAATTACTCAACAATAAAAAAGAAAGGGATGGACCATGGAAACGAAAGAAATACAGAAGAGATTATCCAACCCGTTGTCTGATTTAATAAGTGATGAAATTTATGATCTTCTTAATTCCCGCGGGTTAGTAAATGACCGGGCTGTAAGAGATTATATAATCAGGAAAAAATTTAAAACCTTGCGCTCTCAAAAATTCAGAACCGGTGATGCGATCGACAGTTTAAGGGAAGAGTATCCGTATCTGCAATTCGACACGATACGGAAGATCGTTCATAATCCTCCAAAATCCGCAAGTTGACTGCTTACTTATAAAAATCATACCCTGTTCCGAATTAATTAATTCAGGGCAGGGTGATTAAATTCAATTATTTTAAGGGCTGATGTTCTTCCTGCAATAAATCATTTATTTCCTTCACGGGAGTGAAGGTAATTTTAGGAACTTCGACAAATACACTTATCCAGTTTGCCATTCCTCCATTCCACAATCCCGGCAGTTCAAGCGCTTTTAATTCTTTACCTTCATAAGACTTAATCGCAATTAATCCCGAATCAGGATCGGTGAAATTCTTTAAATTAAATTTTTCACCTTTATAAGATTTAATTCCACAAACAAGATCAACAGGACTGAAATGTGTTGCAGATTCAAGTATCTTTTTTTGATTCGGATCATTAAGATCGACCTGCGTTGTCTCTATAACCTGTTTTGAAATTCTTCCTTTCCCGTCTTTAATCCAGAAAGGTCCGCCGCCGGGATGACCTTCATTAACAACCATTCCACAAACCCGTATTGGTCTGTTCAACTCAGAAAACAAATATTCACTTTTTTCGATCAGACTCATGTTCTCAAAGCCACCGGTTAAATTAAGTTCAAGTTCGTTGATACAAAATTCTTTAATCTCATCTATTTTACTTTTGTCTGCTTTAGAATTTTCTAAGAGTGCAAGGAAGGAGAATAATTTATTCTGAATTTCAATCAGCAGTCCGCAAAGTATTTTTTTATATTTATATGTTTCATCTTTAAGATGATCGGGAGCAATATTATCAATATTCTTGATGAATATTATATCAGCCTCCAGATCATTCAAGTTGTCCAGCAATGCGCCGTGCCCTCCTGGTCTGAATAATATTTTCCCATCTCCAACCCTGAATGGTTTGTTGTCAATTGTCACAGCCAGAGTATTTGTGGACGGCTTTTGAAAAGAATAACTGACGTCTATTATATTATTTCTCATGATCTGTTTTTCAATTGCGTCAGAAATTATTGATCGGGCTAACTGATTATGTTCAGGCGAAATTGTAAAATGGATCCGGGCAATTTTATCCTTCCCTTTTGCATAATTGATTGCCTCGATAATATGTTCTTCAAAGGCTGTTCTGGCTCCATTCGGATATTTATGAAACTTTAAACTTCCTTTTGGTTTATTTGCATAATTTAAACCCGGACTCTCAACTGTATATCGTAAAATATCCGAAAACATTCCTGCTTTTTTTAGTTTATCAGGATTCAAACCGCTTACCGACATTAATTCTTTGAGTTCATCATAGAAAGCAAACTTCTCAACATTATGAATAAACTTAAGTGAAGCTTTGCTATCTTCGTTCCCGTTCACAGTTTGTTCCTCTAAATCTTTTAGAGTAAGTTGATTATCAGCAGCCAGGATTGCCTGAAGGCTTTTAAACATTCTGGATGCTGCTCCTGAAGCAGGAACAAATTTTAAAATTAATTTGTTATCGACTGCTTTCCTGTATTCTTCCTGGTATCTGTTTTTTTGCTCAAGGACGGGTACTTTTATTCCGTCATTAATTTTACATGGTCTGATCAGATGTACAAAAGGAATTCCGTTTTCAAAGATTTTTAATTGCCTGAGAATTTCGCTTACGCCGGCATCAGACATATTATATTTTTCAAGCAGTTCTTTTTTCAGATTGTTTTTTTCCGGTTCGGTCATATACTTTCAGTTGGTTAAATATTTATTTGCAAGACCACTAAACAAAAATAATTAAATAATCTGAGCCATTAAAAATTATAGAGTTTGCAATTGGTTGAACAACTTACAAAATTGTTCTGCGTTAACGAAAATACGCCTTTAGAAAAAATTTCTGATCCGCTATTAGATCAGTCTGAAATTAATCTATTCATTAAAAGAGAAGACCTGAACCATCCTTATTTATCAGGCAATAAATGGCATAAATTAAAATATAATTTAGTTGGAGCTTTGGATAAAAATTATGATACTATTTTAACATTCGGCGGCGCTTATTCAAACCATATTTATGCTGCTGCTGCTGCCGGAAAAGTTCTTAATTTAAGAGCAATTGGAATTATCAGGGGAGAAGTGCATTTACCATTAAATCCCACATTAAAATTTGCCGAAGAATGCGGAATGGAATTACATTATATTGATAGAACGGCTTACAGGGACAAAACAGGTAAAGAATTTATCCAAAGCCTCAGAAAACGATTCGGCAGGTTTTATTTGATTCCGGAAGGTGGAACTAATGAGCTTGCTGTGAAAGGCTGTTCTGACATTGTGAAGAACATAAATATAGATTACGATTACTTATGCTGTGCCTGTGGAACAGGCGGAACTTTTGCGGGATTAGTTACCGGATTAAATGGAAAAAAGAATGCTCTGGCATTTTCCATATTGAAAGGAGCTGATTTTCTAACTGCAGATATTTCCAGGAACCTTAAAAAATATTCGGGCAAAATATATTCTAACTGGGAACTGATTTTAGATTATCATTTCGGTGGTTATGCAAAATATAATAACGAGCTGTTAACTTTTATGAAGAATTTCAGCAGAGTTAATAATGTTCCGGTAGAACCAATTTATACCGGCAAGTTACTTTTTGGAATTTTCGATATGATCAGGAAAAAGAAATTTAATAAGGGCGATACAATTGTTGCAATTCATACCGGAGGTTTACAAGGACTGGATGGTTTGGCGTTGTAAAAAGGTTTTGATTATTTATTGGATGAATTTGCAGTAAATCGTGAATATTTTGAGAAATTTATTTGAACTGCCGTCAGTATTATTAAATTTCAGGTGAATATTTAATTACTAAGTGATATGTTAATGCTCAAGCACTGAGTATCAGGATAATGACAAGTACAAAATTTGAATAAAAAAATAAAAAATATTGCTGAATTCTCTGATGATGAATTAAAAAAATCAGAGCAAAAATATAGGCACCTGGTAGAAACCTCGCTGCAGGGAATTGTAATTTTGCAGGATTTTAAAATTGTTTATGCAAATCCAGCATTTGCTAACATTACGGGTTACTCAATAGAAGAATTGTTATCATTCACACCGCAAAATACCATGAACCTGGTTCATCCTGATGAGCAGTCAGTGGTCTGGAACAATTACAAACAAAGATTAGCGGGGATTGATATCCCTCCGCATTATATCTTTAATGGAGTAAGCAAAGATAAAAGTATAAAATATTTGGATCTGTATGTATCAAAAATCGAATACGATGGTAAAATGGCAGTTCAGGGGCTTATCCTTGACATGACCGAACAGGTAACTGCACGTAAGGTATTAGAGCAGAGAAATAAATTCATCGAGACAATCCTGAACAATTTGCCGCTGGGCATTGTGGTAAGCGAAATTGATTCCGGGAAATCAACATTTGTAAACAGTGAGTTTGAAGAAATTATGGGCTGGGCTGGAGACGAAATATTAACTATTGATAGTTTACTTAAAAAGTTTCCCAACAACTCCGGCAAGAAAACTCATTTATCGGAAAAAATAAAAACCGATATTATGGAGAAAAAACCTGAGGATCTGTTCTGGGAAAATATTGAAGTGAACTCGAAATCGGGCGAAAGAAAATATTTGTCGGTAAAATATATTCCACTATATGATCAAAACCTTTTGATAACTACACTGCAGGATATGACTGACAGAATAACAGCAGATATGCACCTTCAGAGTTCATTGATAGAAAAGGAAATACTTTTAAGAGAAATTCATCACAGGGTAAAAAATAATCTGCAGACAATTTCAAGCCTGCTGGATTTACAGGCTGAATCAATCAGCGATCCGAAAAGTCTCGAAGCATTCAGAAGCAGTCAGAACCGGATAAGGTCAATGGCGCTTATACATGAAAGATTATATAAATCGGAAAATTTATCGAAGATTAAAGCATGTGAGTATATAAAAAATTTAACTGAATATCTCGAATCAACTTTTATCGCACAAAGCGGAAGCGTTGAGTCAAAAACGGAGGTTGAAGATATCTACCTGAGTCTGGACGTTGCAATACCCTGCGGTTTAATAATTAACGAACTTGTTTCAAACGCTATGAAGTATGCATTCCCTGGAAGGAAAAATGGTAAACTCTTTGTCCAATTGCGGATTTATAACACAAAGTATCTTAAACTTATTGTGAAAGACAATGGAATTGGAATTTCTGTTAAGGCCGGAAATGAAAGTTCATCTTTAGGTTTGCAGCTGGTTGAACTTTTAGTCAAACAAATCAATGGTAATCTGAAGCTTGATAATTCTAATGGAACCACATTCGAGATTACATTTCCATTACAG
>Ga0137445_1000071_pt1 | contig 11737 bp, 17 predicted proteins | sample EasRivERMGT338_2_FD_104647 | JGI IMG/M metagenome (GOLD analysis project Ga0137445, IMG submission 104647) | Soil microbial communities from meander-bound floodplain in the East River, Colorado, USA - East River MetaG ERMGT338_2 | ecosystem: Environmental > Terrestrial > Soil > Floodplain ...
CCTAAACTACATTTTCCAGCATAATAAACTTGTTTATCAATCTGTTCCAAATAAACTTTTAATTCAGAATCTGTACTCACTTTGTAGGATTATTTTATCATAAATAGTTTTTTGGTCTTCAACTCTAGCAAGATTTAATATGATATCTTTAGCATTATAATTTCGAATCTCGTAGAAATGTAAATTAGAATTTAAAGATACTATATCTGCTTGTTCCCAGATGATATCATCTTTATCAATATTTCTGATCATGGTTTCTGGATTTAATAAGTTAATTAACTTTAAATTCATATTTATCATTTCAGAATTATTAGGATACATCTTCTTAATTTCATCTACTGGGTCTAAAGTATTATTAATTAGATTTGATGTTTTAACTGGGCCAAATCCTCTTATACCCTTTATGTTGTCAGACTTATCTCCCATTATAGCAAGATACTTGACAAAATTATCTTTTGAGATATTAAATTCTTCAAACACATCAGCTTCTCTAAATTCAACTAATCCTTCTTTTCTCGGTCTAACTAATAAAACATCTCTTTTATCGTCAATTAACTGAATTAAATCTTTATCACCAGATATTATTCTTAGATTCGATCCAAGTCTACGAACTAAAAAACTAATTAAGTCATCTGCTTCATATCCTCTTTTCTTTACTTGAAGTAAGCCGGCTAATGTACAGAGTCTTTGAACATCCTTAAAACCTTGAGTAATTTCATCATCTGATTCACGTTTCATCTTATATTCAGGATATAAAGAAGTTCTCCAATTATCTCCACCTTCCCAAGCAACTATTACTTTTCCAAAGAATTTGTTTGAATAAGAATTTAGTATTGAGAAGAATCCATAAATCATACCAGTAGGATATCCTTTACTAGTAGTAAAGGTATTAAAAGTATGATATGATCTGTAAGCTAAGTGAGCTCCATCAATTATTGCTACCATTTTCTAACCAAGTTATTTGTTTTTCTGAAGATACTAATATCTTCATTTGAGTTTGAAGTTGTTGAATTACTTTTCTACATCTAGTTCTAGGATTTTTTCCTATTTTACTGTAGTTATATTCTGCATCAACAATCTCATGAAGTTCTTTAATCGATAAACTCTTTTTTACCATTATAGTATTAATGATAAATTCTTTAATTGTTCCTTCTCTTTCAGTAGGTTTCTTCTCAGTCTTATATAAAGTACGATCTTTTAACTGATATTGTTCAACCATCTTTAAATAATAACTATAAACATAATCTAAAAGAGGTTCTCCATCCTCTATTTCTAGAGGTAGATCTATATGAAATTCTTGAGTTATTAAATCTTTTCTCTCATCGAAAGGAACATCTTTATTTAAGATTAAATTAGCTAAGTCTTGTCTTGATACTAGTTCCATATTGGTATTAATTTTTGTTTAATTTAATTATTCTTTAGACTTTTTTTGATTATTTAACATTTCTAAAAATCGCTTCTCTTTTAATTCTTTATGTAGTAATTTTGCTTCATTCAACATTGGATCATCCGTACTTAAAAGTTCTTTTATTTTCTTTAACATTATATCTCGAGTCCATGAAGATATACTAGTTTGATTCATTTTTTGATAAATTGCAAAGACTTGAAACATTTCAAGTTGGTGAGGTGGAATATATATTTTTACTGAATGTTTACCTCTCACTGCAGAGAGCTTAAATTCAATTCCAATTCGATTTAAAAATTTATTATCTATTCCATGAACTTCTAAGATCTCTGTTAAACTTCTTCTTAGTGGTTTATCCATTAAAATACCTCTTTAATTCTTTGAGCTAATAATTCAAATGAATCTACTATAGTAATTTCTGCACTTTTAATTGATGAATAAATATCTAAACGTTCTTGAGATTGTTTAGACATATAACCTTTTTTAGTTCTCCATTTTCCATCCTCTCTTCTTATCTTCTGAGACCCATCATCGTCAAAAGTATCAATAATTATATATCTATTTTTATTTGGAGCAATTCTAGCACCACGTCCTTTTTCTTGCTTTATTAAGCGTATTGATTTTTTTCCAGAAGCTCTAATAATACAATCAACACTTGGGATATTTAAACCTTCTTTTCCAATTGTTAAAATAATTCCACTAATTTCTTTATTTCTTAGTTGGTCATAGACTTTAATTCGATCCTTATTACTTGAATCACCTGTTAGTATCGGAAAATGAGTCCAGTTTTCTATCTGATCCAATTGATATTTTTTACTATCTAACATAAATAATACTGATCCACCCATTTCTGTAATAATTCTCATAGCATTAATTAAGATCAGATTTCTTTCTTCATTTAGATATATGGTTTGTTTAGTAGCTTCACGCTCATTATCATAAAATGGTATTTTATGGCGATAGATAATTACATAAGGTTTACTCAACCTTCCAGTCGAGATTAAATAATCTTCATCTATATCTATGAGTTTTTGACCTAATGCTGCCTCAATATAGAGTTCTGAATCCTCATCTGTAGCAGTAAAACCAAACCTATTAAAAGCTTTACATTCCATAAGAAGACTGTAATAAAGTGTTACTCCCGGTGGTGACCTCTTTATTATTTTTCTTCCATCCCTCTTCACTCTCTCTTTTGTATAGGAAATATGATGACATTCATCAGCATAAACACTATGAAATTGATTAAACCAACCCTCAATTTTTAACAAATCTATATTTGCCCACAAAGTATCTATTGATGCAACAGCTACATCTGTATCAGGCGGACAATATAGAGATTCTTTACCTTGAATTTTCCAGATTGGTATATTTAAAAATTCTTCTAGATCTTTGGCTATTTGGTCAGTTAAATCAGTCCAAGGAACTAGTACTAATGATGGTCCACCAATTTCAGCTATTAGCGCAGCTATAATTGAAGTTTTTCCGGCACCAGTTGCTGCCTTAAAGTACCCTCGCCGATTTTCTAATCCAACTTCTATTGCTTCTTTTTGCTTATCATCCAAATCGTATGGAAATTTTATTGGGATAGGTACTGCCGGATAGAATTCTCTCTGGTCTCTATAATCAAAACTGATTATATCTTTGATTAACTCAACAAATGAATTCAATAAACCAGTTGGGATTAAATTAAATCCATTATTATATAAAAGTATCTCTTTTTTTACTCGTTCAGTTTTATAAAAATGGATATAACTCCCTGTTGCTATTTTTATGACACTTTTATAAATAAAATTCTTTTTATCTGAGTCAATCCCTGGAGAGATTATTAATTCAGAATAATTATTCTTAACTTCAATTATTAAATCAAGAGATGTCATATAAATCAATATCCATCTTATTTTTTGATATAGCTCTTATGATTTTAACCACTTTTGCAAGACCATTTCTTCTTTTAAATTTTAATATCTTTGAAATTGAATTCCTTGATAGATATGGAAAAGCTAATTTTAATTGAAACGCTTTACTAGCTTTCCAACTCACTTGTTCAAGTTCATAACAAATACGTTTAATATCTCTAATATATGCTTCTGGTGCATCAACGATAAAAGGATCTTCAAAATTAATCTGATCTGCTACTTGCTCAATATCAAGATCAGGATTCATTGTAGTATTAATAACTATATAAGATTTTTTATAGGTCTTCTTCAACTCTCTTATTATTAATTGTCTTGAAATGTGATAGCACCAACCTATAGCATTATCCCATTTTTCTGGATTATATTTTTTAATCGCTTTCCAAAATCCTTGAAAAGCTACAATTTCAATGTCATCAATAGTAAGTGTATTAGATCTATCTCTATATGAATTAAGTTTAAAAAATCCTTTTATCTGATTAAAATAATATAATAATTCCTTATCACTTGGTGAAATTTTATATCTTTCTATAAATTCTTTTAACTCATCATTATTAATCATCTTCTTTTCTTAATCCATGTGGTTTAGAGTCTGATTCAGAAATTCTTAATGAGTCAGTGTCAAGTGAAAATGATTTTTCAAATGTCTTACCATTTGCTTGTTTACCAATTTTAACATCTAAAATTGATTCAACTAAATCAGGTTCATAATGTTTTTGATAATGTAATAAGAATATTATTCTAGCTACTTCTTCATACCCACCGGAATCTTTTAATTCACTTATAGTAGGTTTAATGTTCTTTTTCTTTTTTGTTGTCTCTCTACTATTCTGAACTAATAAACAAAAATGCATATCTAATTCATTCGCTAAAGCTAAAAACTGATTAAGCATATTAGTAACCACTTGGGCTTTGTTCGCTGAAGCTCTAGATATTTCTTTCATTCTATCAAATAAGTCCCAGAATACTATTTTTATTCCTTCTGCTTTTAAGAATCTCAGTTCACCTTTAAACTCAGCTAATGTCTTATTAAATCCACTAATTAAATAATAATTCCAATTAGCAATTTCTTCTCTAGCTATTTTAAGTTTTTCTTTTCTTTCATCATTTGGTTTCCAGAATTTCATATCAACAATATCTACTAAATGAACACCAGAAACTATAGATTCGAGTCTATCTGATTCTACTTCCATCGATTGCTCAAGTGCATAGCTCACAACACCAATTCCTTGTTTACAAAGATTCCTAATTAAATTTGCTTTAAATGCTGATTTACCATTACTAGGGCGTGCCCCAATTACACTAATTTCTTTTGTACTTAATTTATATGTTAAATTTGAATCTATTCCATAATACCCGGTATAGATAGGGATTTTTGTCTTTTTACTCTCATCATGTTTTTCTCTTGTCTCAATATAGTTTTCTTTTGAAAGGATATTTTCTCCCATCTCTTGAGTAAATTGATATAAATTCCCAACATCTTTAATTATCTCTTCATAATCACTTGTAGAAGTTTGAAGATCGTGTTCAATTGTTTTAAGTGTTTGAATGGCTTCTCTTTTCTTTTTTCTATCTCTTAATGTATCAATAATAGTATCAAACTTTTCTTGAATATAAAATTTATCTTCAATAGATATTAGTTCATCTAATGAGAAGACTTTTCCTAGAGTTTTAATTTCTTCATTTACATTATAGATATCTATCTTCTTTTGTTTTTTAGAAAGATTATCAATAGCAATAAAAGCAATTTTAAAGTTAGGCTCAAAGAAATGACTTGCTTCTAAATTTGCTAGCCCATAATAAGCAGCATCTTGATTATTTAACATCAAGCCAATTGCTAATTGTTCATATTGTGAATCATAAACTATCATTTTATTCCTATGGTTAATCCGTATCTAAAAAGATCCCTTAAGACTTTTGGAGCAAAACTTAAATTGGTTTCTGTTATATTTAGAATTGTAAATGGAACTGAATTAGTAACTTCCTCAATTAATCCTGTTAGAAGAGTTTGTTGATGTTCAGTTAAAAGTCTAAACTCTATAGTATCTATTAATAGAATATCAATCGGATAATAATTTCTTACATCTAAATCCTGAATAGTTAAAGGAGAGAATGGTATACGATATGCTTTTGTCTTAATTGATTTCTTTTCTAATAAAATTGATATAATGTTATTGAATAATATATTTCCACCAACTATATTACCAGAGAAACTAGCTAATGGGTACTTTACGTTCGGAAAACGCTCAATTTCCATATCTAAATCTATGTAAGCTTTTTCAGATATTGAAGTGTTATCGTATGGAATATTAAGATATTTAAGATTCCAAGCTTTATATCTATCTATCATTTAATCTTAATCTCATTTTCAGATTTCGTGATTCCATGTTCTTTTAGAAATTTTGGAAAATTCTTTCTAAGTTTTTCTATATTAACTACGTAATTTTGATGAAATTTATGTTGTAAAAACCAATCTATTGCTTCTATAAAAAATTCAGAAGAAAATGATGGGTATTGAGAACATAATTCTTTAGCTTCTTTTAACTCTTCAGATTTAAGTGTATCTGTTATACGTATAAAATAACTTTTCTTATAAACACCATAAAAATAATTAAATATCACTTTAGCTTTATCATCTTGTAACTTCCTTGAAAGTTTTCTTAATTTTCTTGAATCATTCTTAAGTTTATCTGTATCTATTATTATCTTTTTATCGTCAATAGATGAATCAAAAAATTCACTCATAGTATCCTCATCGTATTTATCTAAATTTCTATAAACGTAATTAATAAGATCACATAATTGTTTTCTTTCGTTTTGAAAAACTATCGTATTAAAAAGAGTTATTAAATTAATTGGCCAATTTTCAATATTTAGATTTACTGGTGATTGACCTAATGAAAGAAAGACTCTCGAGTTCTCTTTATCAATTTGAAAACTAATTATGCCTGATATCTTTAATAAATATAAAGTCTTAAAGAAAGCTTCATCTGATATTTTTAAATATCTTTCTATTATTCTAATATTAAATCCCCAATTTTCATATATTGTAATATAAAAATATGAAAGAACTTTATATGTATCAGAAGATAAAGAAATGAAAGTCTGTAATGTCATATATTGCTGTAGAATTAAATTGATACAAAATTAAACAATCTTTTAACATTTTAAAAATTAGCATGCTAGAACCTAAAGAAATAAAGATGATACTTGATGATTTTTTAAAGAAATTTGAGAATCCTGAGTTTATTAAGTTTTTAGAAGAATTAGATGATTATGAGACTGTAGAAAATTTTTGTGAAGGAATGTCATTAAGAATTATAGAATATACAAGTAATCAAAATAGAAAGGATAGAGATGGAAATAAAGATAACCTCTAGCATCGAGGATCTTGAAGGGTTAATTAAGGAGATAAGTAATGATAGTACTGAAGTTGAAGGAAGAGGATATTATAACAAGAGCGCTAACGTCTTTGGTATAATGATATCTGTAAAAGATGACCCAACTAAAACATTTGACATATTCTTAGAAGCAGAGTCATCAGGACCACTCTTAAAAACTTTTAATGATTCAAGTTCTCAATAAAACGAGTTGTCCCTTTTTTTTATTTTTAGATTCTATAGAATCAATTGATTCTTTATATTATATCCTTGTTATTGTATATAATAAACAATCAATTCTTCCGTTTTTCATTTTTTAGTTGATTTGATATCTATATTTAGAATTCAAAATTATTTGTCTATTTGTCATAAATATGATAAACTCGTCAGTTAAGTGTAAATTATACATAGTGCAGAATAGGCGATGCAATTTTTCGCAGTGGTCGTAGCATTAAGAGTTATGAATTCATCATTTTTTATAAAGCCTCTTAGGGATTTGACAAAATTGTTGTATTTTATTTCCCATTATTAAGAGAACTCTTTAAGAAGGAAATGTTGGATCTGAAAAAATTTGAAAGCTCGAAGATTGTAGCAATTTGAGACTAGGTTAATCTTAACGTATCTTTATCGATAAAAGGAAAGGCGATGTCTTTTAATTTCATAAAATTGATAATAGATTTTTGAGTTAAAATTCTTTTTATAGATTAAAAAAATCATATATATTTTAACGTTGTATTATATTTGTCATGGATTCTAATTAAATTCATTTAAAATAAAAGGAGTTACAAATGGAAGGTTCAGCCGGTGCTGTAGAAACAGCGAAGCAACCTACTCGAGGCGAATTGCTTGTAGTAGAATTTAATACACTAACAGAAGAAATTTCAAAGGATCTTAATAAGTTCTTTGATAAGGAACAAATGAAGCCTGCTAGGAGAGCAAGGAAGAATTTGTCATTGTTAGCTAAATTTTGTAAAGCAACTCGATTAGAAATTTCTGAATTAAAGAAAGCTAGGATTGCTTCAAAAGTACCAGTTGTTGTACCATAAATACTGACATACTATCTATCAATAAGTACTAAGCCCTCGATGAAAGTCGAGGGTTTTAGTAGATACGCTTTATTATATTTGTATTTCAAATTTAATTTCATTTTGTAATAAATTTTCCTGGAGATTAAATGAATTGTATTCACTGTAATAATCCTATCTCAGAAGCCCGCCTTAAAGCATTACCAGATACTGAAACTTGCGTTAATTGCTCAGATGCTAAAAAAGTAAAAGGTTTTCAAGTAGTTGAACATAAAACAGGGAATTACGTTCAAGTAGTTGATGAAAAAACATTTAGAGAATTGGCTCGACTTGATGAAACAAAAGGTCGATTTGGATATGTAGGTGTAGAATGACAGAATATCAAATAATTACTAAAGCTCTAGTAAAAGCCTATCCAGATAAAGAAAAAAGAGCTGATACTGAATGTGAGATAATGGATTTTGGTTCAATAATACCTATAATCTTTTCTCATTCATTTCTTAAAGCATTCTTTGGAGAAGAAAAGATTGAAACTGGTTGGAAAACTTATTCAGAAGAAATAGTTATGTTACCAGCTTGGCTATACCATGGTCAACAGATGTTAGCTGAAGAAGAATCAGCAAAATATCTTGAGAAGTTTTTATGATTATAATAATGGATAATATTTGGAAATTCAGAAGTAAGAATACTCCTATAGTAATTACTACTAATGGTACTGTTAAAAAGAATGGTGAAGCTGTTATGGGTCGAGGAATTGCTCTTCAATGTAAAACTAGATTCCCAGAGTTTTCAGCGACACTTGGAAAAGAACTTGAATACGTTGGTAATGAGGTAATTTATTTTCCAGGTTATGACTTAATTACTTTTCCAGTTAAACATAACTGGTGGGAAGACGCAGATCTAGTTTTGATTCGTAGATCCGCTATTCAGCTTGAGAAATTATTTAGAGACTTTCTATATATAGAAAAAATTTATATGACTAAACCTGGTTGTAATAATGGGAAAAGAGATTGGGAAACAGAAGTAAAACCAATATTGATGGATTATTATGAGGATAATGATAAATTAATCATTTGTGATTTAAATTAGGATAAAATGTTTAAGATAAGAGTAGTTCAAAGTTGGTTCAGCGATAGTTACGTTAGTTTTGAATATACCACGAATGGGATAATCTGGTATAAGATGAAAGCATGTGGGAGTAGATGAAAATGTTTGATGATATAGATTCTGTATATCGTTCCTTGAATTGGAAAGCGGATATGAAAATCATAAACGATTTTGGAGAACACGTTTGGTTAAAGCCCCTATATGTTGATAATAATTATAAGGCAGTAGAACCATCCCATCCAGAGGCAAAAAGAAGTGGAATAACAGATTGTTGCTTTGTAAATAATCCTTGTGATAGACACAAAAAAATGCAGGAATTGGAAGGTGTTGCAGGGCTAAACTGATTGCTAACGCCCAATCCACATAACAGATTGGGCGATAATTTGCCGACAAGAAAAAAGTTGATATGATGAATAAAAGTTTAATTGAACAACAGAAAAAGTATGAAAATAAGAAAAAAATTCTGGAGTACTAAATGAATGATTTTGAAAGAATTGCTAATATTCTAAATGAATTAGCTTCTGATAATAGTAGAAATTTTAAGAAAGATCTATTAAATCAACATAAAGAAGATAATCAATTAGCTTTAGTATTTAGACTAGCTTATGATCCATATATTAAATTTAATGTTGCTAGGGTTGTTCTGACAAACGGGTTTAGAGCTTCTAGTTTTGGTATTTATGATTTTGATGCGTTTGTTGCAGACCTCGATAGATTAGTTCAAAGAGAAAAAACTGGTAATGAAGCTTTAGATTTGGTTCGGAATATTTATTGCAACGTACCTGATAAGTTTCAGCCATATCTTGAAAAAATACTTCAAAAAGATTTAAAAATCGGTGTATCAACACAAACGATTAATGATGTATGGCCAGAATGGATACCAGAGTTTAAAGTACCTTTATGTGAAAGGTTTAAAAAGATAAAAACAGATAAATTAAATTTTCCATTATTTGTTGAGCCAAAGATTGATGGAGTTAGAGCTCTTGCATTTATTAATGATAGCAGTGTAGAGATAAAAGCTCGGTCAGGGATTAGGTTTGATAACTTTAAGATAATTGAAGAAGAATTATCTTTAATGTATCAAGAAAGATTTAAACCACTATTTTATCATTCATCAATTTCTGATGAAAATAAAAAATTGTATGAAGATGGGATTGTTATAGATGGAGAAATTCAAGATAAAGATTTTCAATCTACAATGAAAAATGCACGAAGACTTGAAAATATTCAATGTAATAACGCTATATTTAAGATTTGGGATATTTTATCCATTGAGGAGTTTTTAAATCAGAAATCAAATTTTCTATTAGGTTATAGAAAAAGATTCTTACTAGAATTATTCTGTCAAGATGCTCGCAGCCTTGAGCCTCCGGATTTGCTCATTGGTGGATATGATTGTTATAATTTTAGGTATGATCATTTGAATTTACTTCCTTGGGATTCAGTAGATAATATGAATGAGATATATGAAATGTTTGATTATTGGAGATCTCAAGGTGAAGAAGGGATAATAGTTAAAGAACTAAATTCTAATTATTTCTATAAAAGACATAAAAATTGGTTTAAAGTAAAAATTCAAGATGTAAAAGGTTCTGGGGCTGATTATTCTGCAGAAATTATTGAGGTCTATCCAGGTGATCCATCTACTAAATATAAAGATACGCTCGGAGGACTTAAATGTATTATTCGAAATTATACTTATGATAAAGATGATGAATATAATAAAAGTCAAGAATTAGCAGGAAAAGAAGTTCTCTATCACAGTTGTGATATTCATTTTTCTGTTGGAAGTGGATTTACTGATACTCAAAGAAACGAATTTTGGAGTAAAAAAGACGAATTAGTAGGAAAAATTATTGATGTTGAAGCGCAGGAGATAACAATGAATAAACATGGAAGTTATAGTTTAAGATTTCCAATCTTTAAAGGTTTTAGGGGAGACTTATGAATAAGATGCTATATTTTATCCCCGTTTTTGGTTTGGTCTTAATGGCTTTTAGGCCTTATGAAACAGATAGTATTATCTTTGTGACTATATTTGTATTTTGGCAGATTATTAGTTCCTTCTTAATCACTTTTCCTATTTTAGTAAGTACTTTATGAACGAGATAAATATAGATAACATTGTTGATTTTATTGAGACCATAAAAGATGATTCAGATAAACTTCTAGAATTGCTCTATACAGATATTTCTATTCGGCCTCCTTTTGAAGTAACTCAAATGTTTTTTAATTATAAAAGAGATTCATCTAATCAACTAAAAATTGTAGGAGATGCTAAATATCAGATATATGGGATTTGTGCTGTTAATAAACTTGAAGAAGTTGAGAAACTTAAACCAGAATTAAGAAGTATAATATTAAAAGAAGTTGAAGTCTTTCCTGAAAATCCACATATTTTTAGTTTAATTATTAATGTTGAGAATGACGGAAGACATGTATCTACTCTTGGTGGTATTATGGGTTTATGTGATGAACTCGGATTTGTTCATAGGAGTCCACCTGGTAAGCTTTGTATGTTTACTATCCCAAATGAATATGTAGAATGTTATGTTAAGTTAGATGGTACTAAAGATGATGAAGATAATACTGTTTTGAAACAAACACTTTCATTTTTAGCTGTCCCATTTATAGCTGGATTAAAATTTCTTCATCATAAAACAGTAGAAATAGTTGATGAACCAGGAGGAAAAAGAAAAAGAAGATTATATGCTAAAACTGGTAAAGAAAAATTTAGAAAAGTTTTTAAAGTCTTAACTATTAATGAGCTTGTTACTAAATTAAGATCTGGAGAAAAGATTCATAAAACTGGGTGGAGAAACAGATTCCATTCAGTAAGAGGTTATTTGAGGCATTATAAATCTGGGAAAACAATTTTTATTAAAGAGCATAATCGAGGTTTAAAAA
>Ga0137445_1000074_pt1 | contig 11417 bp, 10 predicted proteins | sample EasRivERMGT338_2_FD_104647 | JGI IMG/M metagenome (GOLD analysis project Ga0137445, IMG submission 104647) | Soil microbial communities from meander-bound floodplain in the East River, Colorado, USA - East River MetaG ERMGT338_2 | ecosystem: Environmental > Terrestrial > Soil > Floodplain ...
ACCTCAAGGAGCTGGAGATCGAGGGACTGGTGCAGTTCGGCCGCGAGCAACACGGCCTGGGCGCGCCGGCCTTCGCCTACAGTCTCAGCGAACGCGGCGAAGCGCTGTTCCCCAACGGTTACCGCGACGCCCTCACCGAGCTGCTCGGTCAGGTTGCCGAAAAGGACGGGCGCGCGGCGGTGGTGGCGATGTTCGAGCAGCGGTATGAGCAGCTCGCGCGCCGGGTGCGGGCCGAACTGGAGTTGTCGCCTGCCGAGCACCGGCTCGAGGTCGTCGCGCGCGCGCTGACCGAGGCCGGCTTCATGGCTGAATGGAGCGCGACCGACGGCGTGTTCCGGCTCGCCGAGCACAACTGCGCCATGCGCGCAGTGGCTGAGCGCTTCCCGGAGCTGTGTGCCGTCGAAGAGCGTTTCCTCAGCGAAGTGCTCGGCGCCGACGTCGAGCGCCAGGCGCACATCGTGCGCGGCTGCAATGCCTGTGAATACGCCATCAACTTCCCGGGATCGATGCACGGGCGGGTCGAGGTATGAGCACCACCATTGAAGCCCAGGTTCTCCAGCCCTACAAGTACGGCTTCGTCACCGACATCGGTGCCGAGACGATGCCGCCGGGCCTGAACGAGGACGTCATCCGGCTGATTTCGCAGAAGAAGAGCGAGCCGCAGTGGATGCTCGATTTCCGGCTGAAGGCCTACCAGTACTGGCTTACGCTGAAGGAGCCGACCTGGGCGAACGTGAAGTACCCGGCCATCGACTACCAGGCTATCCGCTACTACTCGGCGCCCACGCAGCAGAAGAAGTACGACTCGCTCGACCAGGTGGATCCCAAGCTGCTCGAGACGTTCGAGAAGCTGGGCATCCCGATCAGCGAACAGAAGCGGCTCAGTGGCGTGGCGGTGGACGCGGTGTTCGACAGCGTCTCGGTGGCCACCACGTTCCGCGAGGCGCTGGCCAAGGAAGGCATCATCTTCTGCGCCTTCTCCGACGCGGTGCGAGACCACCCGGACCTGGTGCGGCAGTACCTGGGTTCCGTGGTGCCCTACACCGACAACTACTTCGCGGCGCTCAACGCGGCGGTGTTCAGCGACGGCTCGTTCGCCTACATCCCCAAGGGCGTGCGCTGCCCCATGGAGCTGTCCACCTATTTCCGGATCAACGCCTCGAGTACGGGACAGTTCGAGCGCACGCTCATCATCGCCGAGCCAGGCTCTTACGTGAGCTACCTCGAAGGCTGCTCGGCGCCCAAGCGCGACGAGAACCAGTTGCACGCGGCGGTGGTCGAGCTGTACGCGCACGAGAGCGCGCAGATCAAGTACAGCACCGTGCAGAACTGGTATCCGGGTGATGAGAACGGCAAGGGCGGCATCTACAACTTCGTGACCAAGCGCGGCCTGTGCGCCGGCAACAACTCCAAGATCAGCTGGACACAGGTGGAAACCGGCTCGGCCATCACCTGGAAGTACCCGGGCTGCATCCTCAAGGGCGATGGCTCGATCGGCGAATTCTACTCGGTGGCGGTGACCAACAACTACCAGCAGGCCGACACCGGCACCAAGATGATCCACCTGGGCAAGAACACGAAGAGCACCATCGTGTCCAAGGGCATCTCGGCCGGCAAGGGCCAGAACACCTACCGCGGCCTGGTAAAGATCATGAAGGGCGCCGAGGGCGCGCGGAACTACTCGCAGTGCGACTCGATGCTCATCGGCGACCAGTGCGGCGCACACACCTTCCCGTATATCGACGTGCGCAACAGCTCGGCCATCATGGAGCACGAAGCGTCCACGTCCAAGATCGGCGAAGATCAGATCTTCTATCTCAAGCAGCGCGGCATGTCGGCCGAGGATGCCGTGTCCATGATCGTCAACGGGTTCTGCAAGGAGGTGTTCCGCGAGCTGCCCATGGAGTTCGCCGTGGAAGCCCAGAATCTGCTCGGCATTTCGCTCGAAGGCAGCGTCGGCTAGGCCGGCGCAACGACGCACGACTCACGACGCACGAAGGATTAATGCTCGAGATCAAGAACCTTCACGCTTCCGTCAACGGTACCGAGATCCTCAAGGGCATCAACCTCACGGTCCGCGCCGGCGAAGTCCATGCCATCATGGGCCCCAACGGGTCCGGCAAGAGCACGCTGGCCCAGGTGCTGGCCGGGCACCCGGCCTACGACGTGACCGCCGGCACCATCACGTTCGAGGGCCAGGATCTGAACGACATGGAGCCCGAGGAGCGTGCCCGGGCGGGCGTGTTCCTGGCTTTCCAGTACCCGGTCGAGATCCGCGGCATCACCAACGCCTATTTCCTGCGCTCAGCGCTCAATGCGCTCCGTAGGGCACGCGGCCAGGAAGAGCTCGACCCGGTGGACTTCCTGGATGTGCTGGACCGGAAACTCAAGACCATCGGCTGGGACGACAGCTACATGCAGCGCCCGGTCAACGAAGGCTTCTCGGGCGGCGAGAAGAAGCGCAACGAGATCCTCCAGATGGCCGTGCTCGAGCCCAAGCTCGCCATACTCGACGAAACCGACTCGGGGCTCGACATTGACGCGCTCAAGACCGTGGCGGAGGCCGTGAACAAGCTCAGGCGGCCCGACAATGCGACCGTCGTGGTGACACACTACCAGCGGCTGCTGAATCACATCACGCCTGACCAGGTGCACGTACTGGCCGAGGGGCGGATCGTGAAGTCCGGTGGCAAGGAGCTGGCGCTGGAGCTCGAGGCGAAGGGCTACGACTGGATCCGGGAGCCGGCGCGGGTATGACCGAGTCGCGGGTGCACGGCTACGTCAGGCAGCACGAAGCGTTCGTGCGTAACGGCGGTTCCAGCGCTCCGGCCTGGGTAAAGGATCTGCGCGCCGCCGCCCTGGCGCGTTTCAGCGGTTCCGGCTTTCCCACCACGAAGCAGGAAGACTGGCGCTTCACCAGCGTCCAGCCGATTACCGACCAGGTGTTTGCGCTGGCCCACCAGGCGGTGCTGCCATCGGCGAAGGAGGTCCACGCGCACGAGCTGTGCGAGGCGCACCGGCACCTGCTGGTGTTCGTGAACGGCGAGTATGCACCGTCGCTTTCCTCGGTCGCGGGACTTCCGGATGGCGTGGTGGTGAGCTCGCTGGCTCAGGCGCTGAGGGCCGGCGACAGTCGGATTCAACAGTGGCTGGCGAAGCATGCCTGGATGCAGAACCCCTTCACGGCACTCAATACCGCGTTCGTGCACGACGGCGGGTTCGTGTACGTGCCCGCCGGTGTCGAACTCGCTGAGCCGGTCCAGCTGCTGTATCTGTCGGTGCCGGGCGCGGCGCTCGCGGTCTCGCATCCCCGCACGCTGCTCGTGGTCGAGCGCATGGGGCGCGCGTCCGTGGTGGAGTCGTACGCGGGGCTGGGCGATGGGCCGTACTGGACCAACGCGGTGACCGAGATCGTGGTGGCCGACGGCGGCCGCGCCGACTGCTACCGCGTGCAGCGCGAGGGCTCCCGGGCCTATCACACGGCGGCCACGCACACCCACCAGGGCCGCGATGCCACCGTGCATGTGCACGCGGTGGTGCTGGGCGCGGCACTGTCGCGCCACGACATCGGCGTGGTTCTGAACGGCCAGAATGGCCTGGCAGTGCTGAACGGGCTCTACGTGCTGGAGCAGGCGCAGCACGCCGACCATCACACCACCATCGACCACGCGCAGCCGCACTGCGAGAGCCACGAGTACTTCAACGGCGTGCTCGACGATCGCTCGCGCGGCGTGTTCAACGGGCGCATCATCGTGCGGCCCGGTGCGCAGAAGACCGACTCGAAGCAGACCAACAACAACCTGGTTCTGTCGGAAGAGGCCCGCGCCGACAGCCAGCCGCAGCTCGAGATCTACGCCGACGACGTGAAATGCACCCACGGCGCGACGCTCGGCCCGCTGGACGACAAGGCGATGTTCTACCTCACCAGCCGCGGCATCCCGAAGGCCGAGGCACGCAGCCTGCTCACCTACGGCTTCGGCGCCGAGATCATCGACCGCATGGAGATCGCGCCGCTCCAGGCCCAGCTCGACCGCCTGATCCGCCGGCGCCTGCTTGGCGCCGGAGCGCCGGCGTGACCACCACGCGGGTCGGCCCTCCGGCGGGGCCTGCCAGCGCCTTCGACGTGGACGCGGTGCGGGCCGATTTCCCGATCCTCCACACCACGGTCCACGGTCGCCCGCTGGTCTACGTGGACAATGCCGCCACGTCGCAGAAGCCGCGCCAGGTCATTGAGGCCACCGACCGGTACTACGCCGAGCAGAACGCCAACATCCACCGCGGCGTCTACTACCTCAGCGAGCGCGCCACAGCCGCGTACGAAGACGTTCGTGAAAAGGCGGCGCGGTTCATCAATGCCGCCGAGGCGCGCGAGGTGATCTTCGTGCGCGGCACCACCGAAGCCATCAACCTGGTGGCGTCGAGCTGGGGCCGCGCCAACCTGTCGGCCGGCGACGAAGTGCTGGTCACGGCGATGGAGCACCACTCGAACATCGTGCCGTGGCAGTTGATCTGCGAAGAGCGCGGTGCCGTACTGCGCGTCATCCCCATGAGCAGGCAGGGTGAGCTGCTGCTGGACGAAGCGCGTCGCCTCGTCACGCCGAAAACGAAGCTGCTGGCGCTGGCCCATGTATCCAACTCGCTCGGCACCATCAACCCGGTTCGCGAGCTGGCCGCGGTGGCCCATGGCTGGGGCGCAGTGGTGCTGGTGGACGGCGCCCAGGCGGCACCGCACCTCAAGGTGGACGTGCGCGCGTTGGGGGCGGACTTCTACACGGTCTCCGGTCACAAGATGTTCGGCCCCACCGGCATCGGACTGCTGTACGGCCGCGCCGACCTGCTCGAGGCCATGCCACCCTACCAGGGTGGCGGCGACATGATCCGCAGCGTGACCTTCGCGAAGACCACCTACGCGCCGATCCCCTCCAAGTTCGAGGCCGGCACGCCGAACATCGCCGGCGTCGTCGGACTGGGTGCGGCGCTCGACTACCTGAATGCCCTGCCCTGGCCCGCGGTCATGGCGCACGAGCACGACCTGCACGACCGCGCGGTCGTGCAGCTGTCGGAGATCCCCGGCGTGACGATCATCGGCACCGCAAAGCACAAGGCCAGCGTGGTGTCGTTTACGATGGACGGCGTCCACCCGCACGACGTGGGCACCATCGTGGACCAGGAGGGCGTGGCGGTGCGCACCGGCCATCATTGCACCCAGCCGGTGATGGACTTTCTGCAGATCGCGGCAACTACCCGGGCCTCGTTCGCCTTCTACAACACCCGCGCCGACGTGGACGCCCTGGTGCGTGCGGTGAAGAAGGTCCGCGAGATGTTCGCGTGACCGACCTGCGCGGCCTGTACGACGAGCTGATCCTCGACCACAACCGGAACCCCCGTAACGTGAAGGTGGTCGAGCCCGCCACTGGCACGGCCGAAGGCAACAACCCGCTGTGCGGCGATGCGCTCGCGCTGACCCTGCGCCAGGAAGGCGACGTAATCGCCGACATCGGCATCACCTTCCCCGGCAGGAAGGGGTGCGCCATCTCCACCGCGTCTGCTTCGCTGATGACCGGCGCCGTGAAGGGCAAGACGGTGCAGGAGGCCGAGGCACTGTTCCAGGCCTTTCACCGGATGATCACCGCGCCGGACTCGCAGCCGGTGGACGAGAAGACGCTCGGCAAGCTCGCGGCGCTGGCCGGCGCGCGACGGTTCGCCTCGCGCACCAAGTGCGCCAGCCTGGCCTGGCACACACTGCATGCGGCCCTCACCAACGCCGCGGCTCCAGTCACTACCGAATAGCCCGACTCGTCCCCGCAGAACCATCTGGATCAGATTTGTGATGTGCCGATGGTCCGGGCCCGATCGTGGCCCGCGCCAGCCGCGCGGATAACTTCCCGATCATGGCGACGCGTCGTGTGCTGTACGTCATCGCCCCGGAGCGATTCCGGGACGAAGAACTCGCCGAGCCGCAGCGCGCACTCGTGCAGGCTGGTCACTCGGTGACCGTGGCATCCACCCGGCCGGGCGTTGCGAGCGGCATGCTGGGAGCCCGCGTGCCGGTGCAGACGACTATCGCTGCGGCGCGCGCGGCGGAATTCGATGCGTTGATCATCGCGGGCGGCGCCGGTGCGCCGGCGCACCTGTGGGATCACGAACCGCTCCGGCAACTCGCTGTGGCGTTGCATCAGTCAGGCCGACCGGTGGCGGCGATCTGCCTGTCGCCACCGGTGCTGGCGCGTGCCGGATTGCTCACCGGCCGCCGAGCCACCACCTTTCCCGATTCGCGCGCCATCATCGAGCTGAAACGGGGTGGCGCGACTTACGTAGAGCAACCGGTCGTGTCCGACGGCACGATCATCACCGCGAGCGGGCCGGAAGCCGCGACGGCATTCGGTGCTGCGCTCGTTCACCTCCTGGGCCCATGAGCGAACCCGCCGTCCTCGAAGTCGACAGCATCAGCAAGCGATTCGCCGGCCACGTGGCCGTGACCGGATTGTCGCTCACCGTGCCGCGCGGCACGGTGTACGGACTGCTCGGTCCGAACGGCGCCGGCAAGACGACCTCCATCCGCATGATCATGAACATCACCATGCCGGACGAGGGCTCGGTGCGGTTGTTCGGCGATGCGCTGGGTGGGCGCCATCACAGCGCGCGCATCGGCTATCTGCCGGAAGAGCGCGGCCTGTACAAGAGAATGAAAGTGCGCGAAATGCTGGTGTTCCTTGCGGAGACCAAGGGCGTGCCGCGCGGCACCGCGGCGGCCAAGGCCGATCGCTGGCTGGAGCGCCTGGGGCTCGGCGATTGGCGCCTGCGGAAAGTGGAGGAGCTGTCGAAAGGCATGTCGCAGAAGGTGCAGTTCATCGCTTGCATGCTGCACGAGCCCGAGCTGCTGATTCTCGACGAGCCGTTCTCGGGGCTCGATCCCATCAATCAGCAGGTGCTCAAGGACACCATCGTCCAGCTGTCCCGCGGCGGCACCACGATCATTTTCTCGACGCACCAGATGGAAGTCGCCGAGAAGATCTGCGACCACGTGTGCATCATCGCCCGCGGGAAGAAGGTGCTCGACGGCGCGCTGGCCGACGTGAAGCGCCAGCACGGCGGCACCCACGTGGCGGTCGCGTTCGAGGACGGCGCCGACGGCGCGACCGCGATGCGCGCCATCAGCGACCTGGTCGAGACCGCCGACGACTCGGGGCTGTCCGCCGAATTGAAACTGCGGCCCGGCGCCGACCCTCAGCAGGTGCTGGAGCGGCTGATGCGCCAGAGCCTGCGGCTGCGCCGCTTCGAGCGCATTGAGCCGTCGCTGCACCGGATCTTCCTCGACAAGGCGGGGCCTGAGGCAGCCGAGGCGGAGCGCCGGGACGGCTCCCATGCGTAAAGTCTGGGCGGTCATTCGGCGGGAGTTCATCGAGCGGGTCCGCTCGAAGTGGTTCCTGATCTCGACCATCCTGGGCCCGGTTTTCCTGCTGGCCGTCGGTATTCTGCCGAGCGTGCTCATGACCCGCACCGGGCGGGTGATGGAGATAGTCCTGGTGGATGGCGAAGCCGGCTCGCTGGCTACCCGCATCCGGACCCAGCTGGAACGGTCCAGCCGGTTCCATATTACCGTGCTCTCCGCGACCCAGGACCGACTCGCCGCCGTCGAGGATTCGCTGGTCCGCGAGGTCCGGGCCGAAAACCTGGACGGCTTCCTGTCGGTCACGGCCGCCACGCTGGAATCCGGCCGTGCCGAGTATCGGGGCCGCAACGTGTCGTCGTTCCGCGACATGGGGACCCTGGAGGAGGCGCTGCGCCGCAGCGTCGTGGTGGAGCGGCTCAATCGCCAGGGCATCAATCCGGCGGTCGTCATGGAGGCGCAGGGGCGCATCGACCTGCGCACGCTGCGCATTTCCCGGCGCGGCGCTGCCGGCGAGTCCGGCGAGGCCACGTTTTTCCTCGGCTACGCCGTCGGTCTGATCCTCTACATGACCATCCTGCTGTACGGCATCAACGTGATGCGCAGCGTGCTCGAGGAGAAACAGACCCGGATCATCGAGGTGCTGGTGTCGAGCATGCGGCCCTTCCAGTTGATGCTCGGGAAGGTCGTGGGTGTCGGAGCGGTCGGGTTGTTCCAGTTCTCGATTTGGGCCGGCGTGGGCTACGCCATGCTCCGTTACCGCAGCCAGGTGCTGGGCTGGTTCGGGGTATCGCCGGCGGCGGCCTCCAGTGTGCAAATGCCCGGCATCAGCGCCGAGCTGTTGGCCATCGCGGGGTTGTACTTCCTGCTGGGCTATGTGCTGTACTCATCGCTGTTTGCCGTGGTTGGTGCCGCCTGTAATACCGATACCGAGGCCCAGCAGGCGCAGCAGCCGGTGATGATGTTGCTGGTGGCGGCGCTGATCGTTTCCTTCTCGGCGTTGTCGGATCCGGGCGGGCAGATGGCAGTCACCACATCACTGGTACCGTTCTCCGCTCCGATCATCATGCCGGTGCGGGTGGCGACTTCCGACGTGTCCACTTCGCAACTGGCGATGTCCCTGGCCATCCTGGCCGGCACCTGCCTGGCGGTGGTGTGGATCTCGGCCCGCATCTATCGCATCGGCATCCTCATGTATGGTAAGAGACCAAGCATGAAGGAGTTGTGGCGCTGGGCCCGGCAGAGCTGAGGGCTGGAGAGCAATAGAGATAGAGATGGAAACGGAGGGCCGGCGCTGTCAGCCGGCCCTTGTTGCACGTGCAACAGAACCGGGCCCGACGGTCGGGTCTTCCTGCTCTCCAGAGGCTCGGGTCCTGCCCGGCCCATGTTGCACGTGCAACAACACCCGGCTCCCACGGCACCATCAGGTGGGTCACGACTCCGGAGGTCACCAACACCCGGCGCGCGACTATCACCGCTCCATACCTTGCCGTAGATTCCCGCTCATCATGGGTCGGATTCTGGCGATTGCCAATCAGAAGGGCGGCGTGGGCAAGACCACGTCCGCGGTGAACCTCGCAGCGTCGCTGGCCGCCGCCGAAAAGCGCACCCTGCCGGTGGACGCCGACCCGCAGGCCAACGCCACCAGCGGCGTCGGCATCGAGCGCGACCGGCTGCGCCTCACACTCTATGAGGTATTGATAGACGGACGGCCGCTGTCGGACGTCATCCGCCGGGGCGTCCACTTCCCCTTGCTGGACGTCGCCCCGGCGTCCCGCGACCTGGTCGGCGCCGAAGTCGAGCTGGTGTCGCGGCCCCACCGCGAGAGCATCATGCGCCGGGCACTCGAGGCGGTGCGCGGCAACTACGACTACATCCTCATTGACTGCCCGCCCTCGCTCGGCATGCTGACCCTGAACATGCTGGCGGCGGCCGACGCGGTGCTGATCCCCATCCAGTGCGAGTACTACGCGCTCGAGGGCTTGTCGCAGCTGCTCAATACCGTCCGCCTGGTGCAGCGCAGCTTCAACCCGCGCCTCGCCATCGACGGTGTGCTGCTGACCATGTACGACGCCCGGCTGAACCTGTCCCGCCAGGTGGCGGACGAAGCGAAGGAGTACTTCGGCCACCGCATGTTCAAGACGGTCATCCCCCGCAACGTACGCCTGGCGGAAGCGCCCAGCTTCGGCAAGCCGATCCTCATGTACGACATCGGCTCGCCGGGTGCGCAGACGTATCTCGGTGTGGCGGAAGAGCTTATATCGCGCACAGCCAACCGCACTTCGGCCGACGCCATCGAGGCGGCCCGGATCCCGACGCTGGAGCCCATGCCGTGAGTGCCACCGATGGCAAGCGCCGGCTGGGCCGGGGGCTCGAAGCCCTGCTCGGCGTCGGGACTGTGGAAGAAGCCGAGCGCGAAGGCTCGCTGCGGGAGTTGCCCGTGGCAGACATCAAGCCCAACCGCTACCAGCCCCGGCGAGCCTTCGACCCTGCCGATCTCAAAGAGCTGAAGGAGTCGATTGCCGCCCATGGCCTGATTCAACCAGTGCTGGTGCGCCACGCACCGCGCGGCGATGGCTACGAGCTGGTGGCCGGCGAGCGGCGCTGGCGCGCGGTGCGCGAGCTGGGCTGGAAGAAAGTGCCGGCGGTGGTGCGCGACGTGGACGAACGCACGCTGCTGACCCTGGCGCTGGTCGAGAATCTCCAGCGCGCCTCGCTGTCGCCGATTGACGAGGCCGAAGGTTATCAGAAACTGATCAAGGAGTTTGAGCTGACCCAGGCCCAGATCGCGCACGCGGTGGGCCGCGACCGCTCGACCGTGGCCAACGCCATCCGGCTGCTCGAGCTGCCGAAGCCGGTGCAGTCGCTGCTCGACTCCGGCGCGCTGAGCGCCGGGCACGCCCGCGCCCTGCTCTCCCTGGAGGACGATCGCGAGATTGCGCGACTGGCCCGCGAGGCCGTGGCGCACGGCTGGTCGGTCCGCGAAACCGAACGCCGCACCCGCGGCAACGGGGCGGCAAAGAAGAAGGCGGGCAAGCCGGCGCGGCGGTCGGTGCCCCCCGAAGTGCGGCGCATCGAGGACGCGCTGCGCCGGAGGCTGGGAACCGACGTCGCGGTGACGCTCCACGGCAAGAAAGGCCAGGTCGCGATCCGGTTCTACTCGCCGGACGACCTCGCGCGGCTGATGGAGGTCATCATGGGTCGCCGCTGGGACGGCTGATGGCGTTGCGCGGTTACACGGTGATGGTGCATCGCGACGGCGCGCTCGACTCGCGCCAGTTGCGGCTGCGCGGCTGGGTAGCCCGGACGCTGCTGGTACTCGGGAGCATATTTGTGATCTTCCTGGTGCTGGCCGCCGTGCTCTATGGGCCGACCATGACGGCCGCGGCCCGGACCCCGTTCCTGGAGCGCGAAATCGCCAGGCTGCGCGCCGAAAACACCAGGGTCACCGAGCTGGCCCACCGGCTGGACGAAGTGGAAGCCCGGTACGCGCACCTCCAGGGCATGCTGGGCGGCAACGTCGGGCTGCCCGCGATCAACCGGCGCACCGACTCGCTGTCGGGCGACGCCGAGCAGTTGTACGTCGCGCCGCCGTTCCTCGCCCGCGCGCCGCTGCGGGCCGACACGGTGCCCGCCACGGGCCCGACGGTCCCGAGTCGCTGGCCGCTCGCGGTGCGCTCATTCCGCACCCGCGGCATGGCGGCTGGCGACTCATCGGAAGGTCACGCCGGACTCGACCTGGCGGTGCCCACCGGATCCGAGGTCCGGGCCAGCGGCGGCGGACTCGTCAGGCAGGTCGGCACCGATTCGGCGTATGGACAGTTCATCCTGTTGCAGCATCCGCAGGGGTATGAGTCCATGTACGGTCACCTGTCGCGCGTGGTGGTGGCCCAGGGTGACAGTGTCAGGGCAGGGCAGGTCATCGGCCTGTCCGGCAGCACGGGCCGTTCGACGGCTCCGCATCTGCACTTCGAAATCCGGCGCGGCGGCCAATCAGTGGATCCGCTGACGCTGGTGCGGGAGGGTA
>Ga0137445_1000075_pt1 | contig 11377 bp, 15 predicted proteins | sample EasRivERMGT338_2_FD_104647 | JGI IMG/M metagenome (GOLD analysis project Ga0137445, IMG submission 104647) | Soil microbial communities from meander-bound floodplain in the East River, Colorado, USA - East River MetaG ERMGT338_2 | ecosystem: Environmental > Terrestrial > Soil > Floodplain ...
CTCGATCACGACGAACATTCCTCAAAATCTATATCGACGCCCTCCCCTCGGTACGGTGTATTCGCCGCGTGCTCGATCTTCAACGAACGTCTGCGGGAAGAACCGAGCCTTGTTAATCCCTGCTCTATCGCGCTCTGACTGTTCAGATCAATCGTACGGGCGGTGGAGTAAGTGGCAAAGTCATCATCCGAATAGGAGATGGACAGATTGGAAGCCGCTGCCTGAATGTCGTGCCCATACGGTCGGATACGCTTCCAAATCTTTCTCTTGGTAGTACCACAGTCCACGTTATCCAGTTGGGCGGTCATGGTGTAGGCGGAACCGTCGTCTTGATAGACGGGAGCGCCAGCGTTAATTGTATACAGCTTCGCGGTTGATCCCGCAAAGTAGGAGTTACCTAATGCACCAACTATTGTTGTCGGAACGACACCAGCAGTCAGGTTCCACCATGTATTCGTTTCGATGCAAAAGATGGGGTGTGCCGTAACGGTCGTATTCATTAGAATATGAGACATACCATGTAAGGTAAATGCACCCTTGAAGCCTAAGATAATTCCAGAATTTACAAGCTTGTCTATCGCTGCGTTTGATACCTTCTCCGCCAAGAATCCATTCAGGCGATAAACTCCTTGAGTGCCGGTCTCTGAATTAACCCCCATAAAATAAACCGTGTTCGACACAGAAAAGATCGTTCTAAGCAAAATGCTAGTAGGAAAAATAGCCCCGATCCTGTTGCCAGCATTTCCTATAGAAACTATGGGTGATGGAGTAAGCCCTACATCCTGAAAGAACTCAATGCTGTATTGTCCGAAAGCAACTATTAAATTCTTGTATCGAGCTAACCCAACCCCGCCATCAGGATAAGACTGAGCGGTATTGAAAGCGCTCGCTGTCCAATTCGTCAGGGTGTTCAGGTCTGAATTCCATATTTTTCCATTGGTCGTCATCACGTACATGCGACCATTCAGATGAACCGGAGCGCCGGTCAACAGTTCTGGTGTTCCCAGGTTCGGCGGGAAATCAGCGTCCGTTATCTGCGTCCACGCTCCCCCTTCAGGGAAATACCAGGCTTCCAAAGCCGCGAGTCCACTATCCAAGAAGAAACCAACCAAATTCCCAACGCCGCTTATCGAAGTATCCGTTAACGAAACGCAGGCCACTGTGTTAGCTATGTCCCCACCAATTTTGGCGGGACCGGCCACTTGCCATATGCTCGTTGATGTGCCGCTACTGTTGGAATACACAAGAACTATCGGGGAGGGCACAACGGAATTACCAGACCAGATACAGCCCGCATTTGATCCACTGCCTACCCCGCTCAATGCGGCGCTAGCCAACGGTCCAGGTCTTTTATTCAGCGTGACCTTGGCTTTCCCGCTGATCGCGTTGGTGACAACTTCCGGGTAGCCATTGGTGAATATCTGATCCTGAGTCGCAAACGCATTCGGGTTCACATTCCGGTTTATCAGGGAACCGAATAGCGGGATGCGCAGCGTCTTAGTGGGCATCAGGAAATTCTCATGCGAAGCGTCCCGCCAGCATATTCAGAGTTCTTCGAGTGTCCGTTTACATCGCTCAATATTTTCTGATACTTCTGCTCCCACAACGGGATGCGCGGATCGGGGCCGATCAGAATCGCCGTTTCCGCCAAACACCCAAACAGATAAAGGTCCGGATTATTGGTGAACAACGCATGCGCGGCAGATGATAGCGCAGCCAGCCGCTTGTAATACACGCCCTTGATCGTATAAAGAGAATCAGGAAAGGGACCAAAGATAAAGTTAGTTACCTCTCTGGCGAAATACTTGGGTTTTCCCTCGGATGATCGCGTGGGATAGGTTTGATATATCCACTCCGAGCTTCGAGGCTCCATGATTTGAGTGGGAACGCTATCCACGTAGAGAAACTTGGCTGCGATATAGTCGGATGGCACCGCCACAACCCCGGAAGCAATCGCCGTACTAAAAGAGGCTTCCGTATCTTTCGTCTTGGCTTCCCTGAAGATACGAGACTCGGCAATCGTTACCAGGTCATCTATTGTGTTCGTCAATCCCAGTGTCGCGGCGGTCGCGGTCTCCCCGCCGCCCACCCACGTCGCAACGGCCGTCTTAAGGGTCGCGTAAGTATTGATTGCCATTTAAGCCCAGTGCCTTTGCATCCATTCCGTCCTTACATCCGGCGGACGTGGACTGCCGTGAAAGCAAACAATCGAAGTATCCGCAGGAAGCGTTTTGCGGCAATGCCGCTTGTAGGAACGAAGTCCCGCGAAATCCAATGTATCAACCGTCCTGTCAAGCGCGTCCCAGATAAATGCCTGGTCTCCAATATACGCGGTTGCCGCGTCGGCGTGCCGGGCGTGATGCTCTATGTAGCAATCCGGCATCTTCACGAACTTCTCGTACACCCGGTGGGGAACCGTGGCGGCGTCCTTGAACCACATCACGCCGGAACCAACCATGTTCGGAGCGCTGAAGCTCTTCAACATGGCGAAGTCATGAGGTGTCGTGTAGATGTCATCCAGCGGGCCGCAAATCACGGTGTCAATATCGAGATACAAGGTTCTGCCTGTGATAACGCCCTTACGGAACATTTCAATTTTCGAGTACCAGCCCGGCCAGTCGTGAAGCAAAGCTATGCGCTCGCAAGGAACCTCTACATCGGAGAGGCACATAAAGCGATGCGGCATCTTCAGATTTCGATCTATCCCACGATTGAGCTTTGCCACCCACTCGGCATCGTATGGACCACCGCTTTTAAGCACACAAAGCACGTTCAGCATTTCAGCACCACCGTGTACGGAATGTAGCGATTGTAGCAAACGACCTCGCGGTACCTTGAAATTAGCCCGTTCCATTCCGGCATCGCCATCGCTATGTTGGCGTCGTGCATCACCACCGTATCGGTTATGTCCGGCAACACCGGCAGACGTTTGATCCGGTCCCTGACCGATTCCTCGGAGTCCAGAAACACCATGCCCCATCTGCCATCGGGAGGCGTCCAGCTATGCCAATCCACGATCTCCACCAAATCACCGAAGCGGCTGGCCCATTCCCGGTTTGACGCCTGCGCTTTGTATTTCCTACCTTGAGCCTTGGCTATGGCCGACAACGGAAGTGTCGAGTAGTCACCACAGCCCAATTCTAGAATATCCCCCGTTGTTTCCACGGCGGTCTTGATAAGAGGCTCAAGATGAGTCGAATAGGGGTCCATTCAATGCAATGCCTTGGATAAGGTCAGGCGTCTCAAATCACTCCCAATATCGCTGATCGGGTGCACCCACTCTTTGGTTTGGCGGTAGAGCTTGACCGATTGATACCAGGGCATTCTGTCGCCTTCAAGACCGTGCCGCCACATCGGTTCTTTGGGCGTCAGCACCCAACACGGCACGCCGAGACTCCCGGCGAGGTCAACTACGGCTTGCGTCACGGTGATTACCAGGTCCAGTTCGGCAACGAGCGCAGCCGTATCGTCGTAATCCTTGCTCTGAACAGCGTGCGGCCAGTGATGAATTTTGATGCCGTGATCCCGTTCGATAACGGCTATTTCCGGACAATCCTTATATTGCAGGCTTACGAAAACTGCATCCTGACGCAGTATAGGAAGCAGTTCCCTCACGTCCAAGGATCGTCGGTGCATCCCGGTGTTCTTCTTCCCACCGGTCCATGATATGCCGACCTTGGGCTTGGCCCCGAGAGAGTCAAGAAGCGCCCTCCACTGAATGCGTCTTTCCGGATCAGCCTTGAGATACGGAGTGCCTGGAAAGTCAGAATCCGTGTTTCGGTAGAACCTGGGGAGCGATCCGAACGCGACCGATGCCTCTATCTCGTACTTCATCGGCCAGTCAATCCCGGCGTCAAATCGAGTCCCATAAACGGGACAGGCGAACGAACGCCTGAATAATCCCTCCAGCCGGCTGTCACATTCGACTATAACCTTGTTCTCCCGGATCAAGTCGGGAAGGCATGAGGCGAACGAAATTTCGTCTCCAAGACCTTGCTCGCCATAAGCAATCAAAGTCGTATCGCGCACCCCGGTCCATCTCGGGATATGGCCGTAGATGCGCTCCTTTCTCTTGCGATGCGCGCCCAGATTATATTCATAGCCTTCCCACCCCTCTTTCCAGTTTCCCATCTGGAGATGCGCTAAACCCAAATTGTAACGGGCGTCCGGCATGCTCGGGTCCAGCTCAATCGCCCTGGTAGCGCAGTGAATCGCCTTTTGTGGCTTGGCTGTATTGACGTATAACTGGGCCAGATTGTTTAGAGCAAAAGCATCCTTTGGATTTCGATGTAATGCTTTGATGAAACAAGCCTCCCCTTCTTCCAGGTCGGCCCCCTCCTGATAGCACAAGCCGAGGTTGTTCCACACCAGACTGTCGTTCGGTTGCAAAATACTCGCCAATTTCATCAATGGCTGCGCCAATCCCGGACGCTCGGCGTCAATCATGATGTGCGCCGCCATCACCAAGGCATGCACGTCATCGAAATGATCGTTCATGTATTGCACGCAAACGCGCATAGCTTCGTCCAGTTCTCCTTTCGCACGCAAGGCTTCGGCGCGCATCAATTCCCGGCTGGGTTCCTTTGCTTCGGCTTGCGGCTGGATGTACGAGACTTTTGGAACATTGTTCCGCTGATTCAGAATCTCCGGAGAAATCTTCATGCTTGTTTCGCGTTAAGCGCCTTGATTTTTTCAACATGAACACTTTTACCCATCAAGTCCCCCCACGAACATTGCGAGTTAGCGTAGCTCCATTCTTCCTGCCACTTCCCGGCATGAGGGGAACGCTCGGTTTCGGGCCATGCCGGAAGCCCGCAGGTAAAATGCAGCAGCTTGGCATCTTCCTTGTGCGGTTCCCACAAAATAGCGTGGTTCCACTCGGACGGCAACTCCCCGATTGTCTTTGCCCACTCAAGAGACTGCGGAGCAGTTAGAGGATTGTTGACGTATTCAAACGATAGCGCACGACATTTATCGTTCCTGAACACCATCACGCTCGGCCATTCAAAGCGGGCAACGTGCTTGGCAACAGACACCGGAGCCAGCGGATCAGCCAAGGCGACTAAATCATTGATGTCAGCCCTGACGATAATATCTCCGTCCATGAATACCGCCACCCCCTCGTAGCCGCACATCCACGGCACCATGTAGCGCAGGAAAGTAAAATCCGTCAGTCCACGTCGCGTAAAACCGGGCAGCCAGTCAATCCGTGTCGGCTCAACGGAAACCCGGCTTTTTGCGTGTCTCAGCACGCTCGAAGCACATACTGTAAAAGCTACCGGCTGCCGGGCATCAACGCCGATGAATACCCTGAGCATGTTTAGAGGCCGTCACCCTTCGCCAGATGCCGTCCGTACGTGCATTTCAGGTAACGATAGTCTGGATCAGCCAGCTTCTTGAACACCCTCTCAGCATGATGACGATTGTAAACATCAAGTCCTTCCTCAACCAACCACTTAACCTGAATGGCCGGCGGAATGCTGGCAAACAACCAGAATTCATCCTTGATGCCCCGTTTAGTAAGCTCCGTATCGTTCGCAAGTCTCTTGTTTTGTTCTAAGTATGGCTCGCAGTCACCCACCGTCCTGATCGTGGTTGTATCAGTATCCTCATCGTACGAGTGATACTCAAACAACTTCGTCAACGGGTCGAAACTCAAAAGTTTCTCTTTGCTCATGGAAAAACCGGACGGGCTATAAACCCGCCCGGCTCCTTGTTTACGACAAATCCGCAATCTTGCCGCTCGCGGCGTGATTACGTGACACCAGGCAGAAATTAACGTCAACCAGACGTTTCTCCGCAGTGCCGGTTCGGGCAATCTCCTTCTGCTTCACCTTCGTCAGATACGCAACAGCCCAGTAATCCATGTCCAGGACCAGGGCCGTACGGTTCCGAGAAAAGCGGTTGGGAACGATGCGATGTTCCCCGAAGTCGCTTATGTAGAGCGATCTGTTAACCAGTTGGCTCAACTTGCAATCCTCAACTGTGGTGAGTCATTTCTGCTCACCTCTACATCTTTCAATGCAGACCGGACTTTATCATCACGTCGTTTACGGAGTTCAACGACGGCAGATCGTAAAGTCTCTGGGGAGTGCGCGTTCTTGTGAACCCGGATCGAGCAGACTAATTCTATCTCCTCATCCGTGTAGAGTTGTCTCAGAACTTGACCCGTCTTGGCGTCACGTGCCAACAGGTTGTCCTTCCTACTCTCAATAAATGTCAGGACCGTATCTGCGTTTCTACGCTTTTTCCCTACCATGTAAGGCCGAATCGCCCGAAGGACTAATTCGACCGATCTCATGTCACTTAGAGTCACTACACGGCACGGAAGACGATCAGACACGGCCATCATCTTGAAAATTGATGGCTTCATCCTACCTATCTTCACGTTTCCGGAATGCTCTTTCAAAATCGCAGATAAAACCAATGACACTTCTTCAAGCAACAACTCATCCGTGTTCACGAAATTTACGGCTGGAACAATCGAAATCCGGTGCTTCTGAATGGTCACACCGAATATGATGCATCCTTCGGCCTCAATCATCGCCGCCAGCCACGTAAGTTTCCGCGCCCTTTCCTGCGGATCGCCAAAATCCAACATGATGTTTCTGCCTATGTCTAAGGATGTAGTCATAAACTAGCTATGTTGGCTCTAATGGTGTTCCCGCATATGGACCTGTTTAAGGCGGACCTATTAAGCTGCCAATCGCAGCCGTTCCCAATCCGCCGCCCCAACGATTGCCGTGCCTTTCGCCGTCTTACCGGCTTCCCGGTAAATTGTGGCGATCCCGGCAAACCCCGAGACAACCTGCTTCTGCGTTCCACCCACCATGATGATTCCGGGATTGCCACCGGCAGTCCAGGTCGTGGCGATGATGGTTTTCAGAGCAGATACAACGAATGCACCCGTCACGGTTGAATCAGTCGGAGCGGCCACTACGCCGGAAGCAAATCCCGGTGTCGTTTGCGCCGTTCCCGTTCCGAGCGAGGTATAAGTCGTCAGCCATGCTTCAACTGAAGCAGACGACCGCGCCGTACCCGCACCACCAGCAGATGATGCCTGGTTCTGCGTTAGTGCTAACTCCATATCTCGCTTCAATTCCCCCAGACGTTGAGAGATTTGATACGACATTTCCTCATTGCGTCCAGCATGTTTCACCGCGTTCTGAACGTCGGATACGATTGCATACTTGCTCGACGTTTGAACGTAGTTTCCGATCCGAACGCTCGGAGTAGACGTGCCGTTCGCGGCGTCGTCACCTTCGATCTGTCGGTTTACCGCAGCAGCGGCGAGTGCATCGGTTTGCCCAAAACTGTTACTTTCGGCCGTAAAGCCTACTAACACCAGCATCACTGCCAGCGCGAGCACTCTTTTCAGGTGCTTCAAGGGTTTCATCTATTTCCCTTGTTCGGACTATCGCATCCCTTTCGGGCCTTCTCGCTTAGTCTCTCAGGCTGCATCACTTCTGCATTCAAAGTCATGCTTGCCCCTTGTCGCCCCATCGGGCTTCCAAGTCGATCAGAGAAGGTTTTACATGAGCAGCTTCTTTACTCATGGAACACCGCCGTAGCGGTTGTCCTCTCGGCCATCGTGGTAAAGGGGGTTTCCAATATGTTAACGTGCGGCTCTTTATCCGCACTTCTGCGCATTACTGCGCAGTTCAGACTATATCTTCCCTTTCGGGAGCGGCACTCGTGGAGGAATTTACCGCCTTGGCGTAGCGTTTTCTTTGCGCAGCGGACATTTTGGCGCGCGTTGCTGCGCCGGGTATTCGCAATTTCGCTTTTGCAAAGTTGTTGCGATGCTCCTTCGTAAAATTCTTCAAAGCGAAGCGCGAACGGCATGTACCAGAGCAAAACAGATGCTTTTTGCCTTTGGTGTCGCTTAACGCTTTCGTGATGAATGTCGAACATTGGTCGCATTGCCCTTGCCATCGCCTGTAGGCTCGTCCTCTAGTCGTTACACCTTCAAGCACATTTCTGCGCTCGCTTGGCTCGGTATTGCCCTCGGCATTATCCGTTCGGGGTTCCACCGAATTAACCGCCTTTTCATTTTGTGCAGCATGCAGGTTCCAGTGACACTTAAAGCATAAAGTAAGTCCGTTATCAACATCAAACCTAAGCTCCGGGTAGTCCTTGTAAGGCTTAATGTGATGGGCATGTAATTCGACTCCGCTTTCTCCGCAACTCTGGCAAGTTGATTTATCTCTGCCAATAACTGCGTTTGCCCATTTATGGTGCGACCCACCGCGATTTCTGCGTCTGGCATTCTCACGATAGCTTGGATGGTTTTCTCCGGAATATCGAAACCCGCCTTTGTCTGAACAAAGTTTGCTACAGAATTTCTGATTCCAAAAAACCGTAATTGATGTCGTTGGCCCCTTAGAGTATTCGCGCTTGCAATACCCGCAACGCTTCGGGCCACGGTTTCCACCAAGCCAGCTCGGATGATCGCTTCCATTTTTATACGTCCTATCACGCCTCTCGCTTTTTCTGTAACCCATGCCCACCTCCTATTAGATGGGCTATTATACTACACAAACGGCTCGAAATGCTCAAGCGGACTAATTTGGTACATTACATCTTCCAAATCCTCTCGATTCCCGATGGCCGTTACCGTTGTAAATGTTCCGGCAGGTACTGCCATAAAAGTTACTCCTGGCTCTTAACCGAGCCTTGAACGGATAATAGCGGCGGCGTCCTGATACCTTCCGCTTTTCTCCAGTCTCTTCATTGCTTCAGATTCTCTCGCCTGCGCTGTGTTAGCAGGTTTCGCCGGCCCCGGCTTGATGACCTTGGGAACTACTACAACCTTGTTCTCCTTGATCGGCTTTTCAGCTTTCAGTTGCCGGTACTGGTAGGCGTCATGAAGCACATGGAATGCCTTGGGGTCTATCCAGGTGAGAACCTCTTCCCGCTTGTAGCCGTAGTCTTTTGCTGCGGCATCCATTAGCGTTTGGTAGAGGCCGTCATTCCAGCCGGGAATTTTTTCCACAAGCGATGTGCGGGCTTCGAGTGCTGACTTTTGACGGGCTTGGCTCTCGTCGGCCTTCTGCTTGCTTGTCAATTCCTGCTGTTTCGACTGAATATTTCCCAAAACTTTTTGAATTTCTTTAGCGCGATTATCGAGCCTCACGTACTCAAACGGGTCGGTCACCGCTAATTGGCTCCAGTTCACATCTTTCAATTCCGGTGCCACGGTTTCAATTAATGCGGCTTGAAGATTCTGGAGGTTCTGCTGATACGCCGCCCGTTCGCTCTCGATGCCTTGACGGATTTTCTCTGGCACTTCTTCCCGTTGGCGAGCAACTTCTGCGGTTTTTCGACTGTAATCCTTCTGACGCATGTAGCCGTCCCGAAGCTCCTTGACGGTTGGCTTCTCGACTACATCCTTGCCATCTTCCCCCTTGACTGTTATCTCAAGGGCGATAGCTTCCAGCCGGTCGAGGGGGATTTCTTCCTCTACATCGACACCCTCGACCTGAGTGTTTATTTCTGGTTCTTTTATCTCGGGTTCTTTTGCCTCAGGTTCGGGAGCGGTTTCCTTTTGGGGTTCCTCTTTCTGCGGTTCCCTGGAGGCTTGTTCGGCAGCCAGAGACCCTACCCCGGAATCCAGATGGGCCGTGATCTTAGATATGATGCTGGGTTCGGTGGTCGCCGATTGTCCTTCAGCCATGGTTAGCTCCTGAACTGTTTAGCTGCGTTAAAAACGTTTTCCCTGAGAGACTTCTCTCTTAAGGCGGCTACTTTACCGTTTTCTACGGCCCCTTGCAGAATGGCCCTGAATTTAAAGGCTGTTTTGTAGAAGCGCCATATCGTTTCCCGGCCCTCCACATCGCGCACCGGGACCGCTTCCCACTGCTCGATGATCTCACGTTCAATCAGATCAAGCGCCTCTTTAAGCATTGGGTCGTCCAATAGCTGTCTTGCTCTTTCTGCGCGCTTCGTGGTTTCCGCCGGAGTCATGATTCGCTCGCTATGATGATTGCAATGATGGCGTTGTTAATTCTGATTATACGCTGTTCGTTTTCTGCTTCAATTTCCATGTTCCGCAACGCCTCTTGAGCCAGTCGTTCCTGCTGTTGCCGCGCCGTGCTCTTTGCGCCGACTTTATACCCGAGTGGTTTAGCTGCGGGCGCCGCAACTTCCGGTTGCCGAGCAAGATGTGCCTTGATAAATTCAGCGGTGCTTTTACGCTCTCTGTCTCCCAGGTCTGATAGCCTGACGATTAACGGCTTGTGCCTTACTCCTGACTGTCCGATGGCAACCGCCGATACCGTAAAGGTCGGTGTCCCGGTCACGTCCGATAAGGAGGTGGCAAGCGCCGCAGACGGTACGGTAACGGTGATGGTTTCGGTAGCTGTTATATTGTATGTCGCCGCCGCCGTGAGCGTGATGGTGACGACGGTATCCGAAGTCCTGATGACCGCTCCCACCACTTCCGCGTCGCGTATGACGGTATTCCAGCCAGTAGCTTCTGCTTGAGCAGAATCCAGTCCGTTGATAATGGCCTGTCTCTGCGCGTCGAAGGAGGCTCCAGCGGTGGCCCATGTGTCGTTGGTCAACGTGATTATGATTGTCCGTGACCCCGCTACAACGTCCGCTTCGGTGATGGAGGCTGTAGCAGTACCGGTGATTACCGCCAGTACGGTTGGAGCGCGTCCGGCAAACGAGCCTGCTTTCCGGCCACCCCAGAGTCCGGTTACTACCCGTTGCCGGGCCGCTATGCTGATAGGCATACATCACGAAATCGTAAAAACATCACCTGAAACCGGCGCGTCAGAAAGCGCCGTAACGGTCAACACGCCCAACGCCGTGCTGGCCGTGATGTCGGTTGACTGACCGCGCAGGTTGACGGTAGTGGTGTCGTTCTTGAAGCTCACAATTTTTCCCTTGAACTGGTCGGCGACGGCGGCGGCGGGGTCCATTGCGGAAGTAACGATGCTGGTGGTCGTGCTGGCCGCTCCCACCGTACAGAATACGTTTCCCTGCGCGACCTTTTGCAGTCGGTCGGCGGCGTCTACTACGCCATCCACTGCCAATACATCTGATTTCATATTGCCCCCAGCCGTCAACGCAGCAGGTAGCCGCGCCTGTATGTCGTCCAGATCGCTGTGAACGGTAGCGGCAGTCAAGCCGGTCACGCTCCCCACCGACCCGGATAGGTTCCCCGTGATGTTTCCGGTAATGTCCATCGACTGATTGGGAAGATTGATCGCAGTCAAGCCTGCACCAGCGGCCCCGATCTCGGCGGTGTCAATAAGAATTGCGTTTGTATCTGACAGAATGGATGCTACTTCAGTATCTACTGCCGCAAGGATCGCTGCAACCTCGGTATCAAGGAAGTTATCTATCGTGTCGAGCTTGCCGTCCAGAG
>Ga0137445_1000077_pt1 | contig 11257 bp, 14 predicted proteins | sample EasRivERMGT338_2_FD_104647 | JGI IMG/M metagenome (GOLD analysis project Ga0137445, IMG submission 104647) | Soil microbial communities from meander-bound floodplain in the East River, Colorado, USA - East River MetaG ERMGT338_2 | ecosystem: Environmental > Terrestrial > Soil > Floodplain ...
CTTGAGGGAGCAGGACTTGGACTTGCTTACGGCACGAACATCTTCAAGGGGCCAAAGGCCAACTTTCCTGAGAACTCTCCAGGACCTTTTGTGTCCATCATCAGCAGCGGTGGGCTTGGTTCTGAAGGCACGCATAACTCAGTTGATGTGCCTGCCTATGAACGTCCTACAGCGCAGATCGTCGTTAGAGCAGTTGATTACGACGTTGCAGAGGCGATGGCTGATGCCATCTATGCGTTGTTTTGGCCCATCGGAAATCAGTTCATCAATGGGACCTGGTGGCGTGAACTCAATGCGCGTTCTGAACCTTTCGACTTGCCTCCTGATGAGAAGGGGCGACCGCGACGCGCTTTCAACATCGACTGTGTGAAGAGAACATCACCCGCTACGAGTTAAGAGGAGAGATACATGGCCGCCACTGTCACGTCAAAGATCATCGTTACGCTCCAGTCACTTCTGGCCAATGCAGTCGGATTGGCGACTGCACAGGCCACGGTTGAGACGGGCATCAATTCGCCGTGGGCGTCCGGTGTCGCGGCCAACCAGGCCGACCGGATCTATACGGAGAATGACAAATCCATCTCCGCCGCCTACGACGTCGATCTGGCTGGTGCATTGGTCGATGCGCTCGGCGCGGCTTGCGTGTTCGCCAAGATCAAGGCGATCTTGGTGGTCGCCGCTGTCGCGAACACAGGTAACGTCATCGTTGGCAATGATGCGGCATCGATCACGTTGGGCTTCGGTGCCATCACGCACACCTGGGCGGTGCCGCCTGGCGGCTTGCTCTTGGTCACGGCGCCAGCTCTCGCGGGCTGGGCTGTCACGCCAACAACCGGCGACATACTGCAGTTCACGCCGTCAGCTGGAACGCAGGTGTTCGATTTCGCGATTCTCGGGACCAGCGCGTAAGTCGGAGACACGCTAGAGCAGATTCTGTCGGCGACTTAGGGTTCAATTACTGAGGAGATGGTCAGATGTCAAACGCAGTCACAGCAACTGGAATCCTGATCAAGCGAGCACTGTTCGCGACGCCGACAGTCTTCGTTACGATCGGCGAGCTCACGGAACTCGATCCGGGCGGCATGTCGCGCAACAAGATCGAGACGTCGACGCACAACGACGGCTCGGAGAGCCACATTCTTGGTATCTTGCGCCAGTCCGATCCGACGATGAAGATCAACTATGTCGCCGGCGATGCGACTCACATCGACATCCTGGCCGACATCACGAACAACGTCAAGAACGCGTGGCAGATTCTGTTTCCGTCAGGCAAGACGCGAACGGGATTCGCCTACGTTCAGCAGTTCAAGTTCGATCCGGCACCCGTTGACGCCAAGCAGGGCGCATCGCTTGCGATCACCTGGGCAAGCGTCGTCACCGAGGCGTAAGTTAACCAGTCGTAAACCAGGAGAGAGAACAATGCCCCAGACATTGCTCTCTGCGGCCCAGATTCTTGCCGCAGAGGATCTATCGCACGAAGATCACGAAGTCCCCGAGTGGGGAGGAACAGTCCGCCTTCAGCAGATGAGCGCCGAGGAGTCGATGGCGTTCACCAAGGAGCTGAAAGAGGTGAACGCAGCGGCAGGCGAAGGTGAGAACCTTGGCATGTTTCTGATGCTGGTCCATTCGGCGCGGGACCTTGATGGCAAGCGCATCTTTACCGTCGCGGATCTTCCTGGGCTCAAGAGAAAGAGCATCGACGTCTTGAACAGACTTCAGCGCATCACGTTGAAGCTGAACAAGATGGGCTTCGTCGAAGAGGTGGTCCTAAAAAAGGCTTAGAGCGGGGCGGCGAGCGCCGCTTCGCTTACCGCCTTGCGCGGCGACTTGGTTTTCTGGACGTGGATGCAATGCTTGCATCCATACCAGGATGGAAGTTCACTGAGTGGAAGCTCTTCGATGAGCTTGAGCCTGACTTGGCTTATCGTTTGGATTGGGGCTTGGCGCACGTTGTTCAAGCACTGATGCGAAACGGAAAACGGCTCGAAGAGTTCATGCTTCCTTTTGGTGATTCGACTCACGGTGGCATCGTGCCACAGTCGCTCCAGTATCAAGAGATGATCATTGATGCTTGGGTGCAGACTAACAACGCGATCGTGAAGCAGAAAGAGGGGGCTCGTTAGTGCCAGACATTGCCCCAATCAAAGGGCTCATCGAACTTCAAGATGACTTCACAGGCCAGCTTGGACTTGCTGAAGCTGCTCTTGGAAACTTCACGAAGGCAAATCAAGAGAGTCTGATTGCGGTTGCGGGCGCAGCGGGGTTAGTCGTCGCTGCTCTTGGTGCTGTTACGATCGCTGTGATTGAGTTGGGCAAGCGCGGCGCGGACGTGAACGATGTCAACGCGACGCTGGAACATTTTGCTGGTGGTGCAGACCAGGCCAGGTTGGCCATGGATGCCCTGCGTGCCGGCACCAAAGACACCGTCGACAACTTCACTCTTGCCAAAGAAGCTGCCCATCTTCTGAGCGCTGGCGTTAAGCTGACGGCTCAAGACTTCGGCCTCTTGGGTGAAGCCGCATTCGTCTTGCAGAACAGAGGACTTGGTGGCACCAAAGAGCAACTCGAGTTGGTCTCCAGTGCGCTCGTCACTGGGCGCACACGTGCTCTGGCGATGTCGCTTGGTGTCATCGACAATGCGAACGCCATGGAGGACTACGCTAAGAGCATTGGCGTCACCGTAGATCAATTGTCGGATGCAGGAAAGGCAGAAGCAAAGCGCATTGAAGTGATGCGCTTGTTGAGCGTAGCTGTTAAGGACGCTGGTGAGCAGACACGCGACTTCGGAGAGCACTTCGAATTCATTCAAGCGCAAGTTATCAACTGGGTCAATGATCTTGGAAGTGCCATCGCGAGCTCGAAAGTGTTTGAGGCGGCACTGTCAGCGCTTGAGGGTGCCTTTACGGCGGCTTTCGGCGGCGACAAGAGTGAGACGATCAACAAGGTTGTTCGCTTCATCGAGCAAGGTGCCATTGCTGTCGTTGGCTTTGCACAGAACATGATCGTGATGGCGAAGGTCGCCGAGGTCGTCTGGAACGGCATCAGGACAGTGGTTCTTGGTGTAGAGACCGCCGTTCTAGGTCTCGCTACAGGCTTCGCAGAGGTATCGTTAGGCATCGGCTATGTCGCGAATGCGGTAGGTCTCCTTAGTGACGAATCTCTTCAAGCAGGCGCTGATCAAGTTAACATGCTTGAAGAGATGACCAAGTCTTTGGCTACACAGACAGCCGAGGCTGCGGTCTCTACTGTCACTCATACTGCGTTCGACGAAAGTCTTGACAGGTTGAGCATGACGTTGGGAAACGTCAAAGCCTCGATGATGGCTGCGAGCGATGCAACTGGTAAGCAGACCGCCACCGCAGAGGTCGCCGTCAAGGGTCTTGAGAAGCTGGCCGCTACGCAAGAGGTGTTGAATCAGAAGATGATCAACACCGCGAAGATCCGCGAAGCTCTGGAAAAGAGCACCAAGGAGTTGAACGGCATCTGGTCTGACTACAACCAGATGATCGTTGCGAGTTCTGGAACGACGCGTGACTCCCAAGTTGCAGACATCGAGGCGACGTTTCAGAAGCAGGTCGACGCACTCGAGAAGCTCGATCCGCTCTACAAGCAGAAGTACGACGCTTATGTGACCATCGCTCAAAAGAACATGCGTGACATCGGCATTGCGTGGGACAGCGTCAAGGATTCGTCGAAGGATCAACTCGATAAATATAAGGAACTGCAAAACGAAGTCAGGACATATGGCAGGTCTGTTTCTGATGCCGTGATGGAAGCGAGTAGCTCCATTCAGATCCTGGATCATTCATGGGTGACCGACGCCGACATCGCAGCTGCAACGATCAACAAGACGACCGTGATGGTGCGAACGCTCTCGGGTGAACTCATTACCTTGATGGAAGCACAGCGCCGTCAACAGCAAGGATTCTCGTATCAAGTCTCTCCAATCGACCAGTTTGAGATCGACAGGACGCCTGGCGGTGCAGATGCACTTCTCAAGGAGCTGATGTTTCTCAGTCAGAACCTTGAGACGATGCGCATGAGCATCAGAGACGCTAAGACACAGAATGATTACTTTCATGCACTGGCGCGCTACAATGTGCTGAGAGATGCTTACAATCTCTTGGTATCGCAGGCGCGGAACAAGCCGCCTACTGGCTTCGCAGAAGGTGGCACAGTCATGGTTGGTGAGAAGGGTCCTGAGATCATCAGGCTGCCGATTGGTGCGACCGTCTACCCGACTGGAATGATGCCGATTCCAGCTGAGGGAATGGCAGGCGACGTCGTGTTCTACAACACTTGGCAGGTCAATGGAACTGGTGCTGATGTGGCTCGCGACGCGAGCAGAATCATCATGCGTCAGCTGAAGAATGCACGTCAATTTGGTTCGGCTTAAGGAGCAGTCCACATGTCCGCACAAGGTTGGAACGAAACACTCATCACGGCAACGACAGATGGCGCAACGCTGACAGCCGCGGCTGCGGCCACAGCACTGCCAGCTCAGGCGAGGGTCACGCTGAAGCCGAACTTTTTCTACTACATCGGCCAACAGATGATCGTCAAGGCCGCTGGACGAATCTCATCGGTCATCACGACGCCAGGCACCGCACGATTTGACATCCGCTTCGGTGCCTCCATCGTGTTTGACGGACTGGCGGTTCTGTTGGACACGGTGGCGGGCCATACGACGGAACACTGGCATCTTGAGATCTTGATGACGTGCCGTGCGATTGGTGCGACGGCGAATCTGTTCGGACAGGGTCGATGGGAGTGCCAAGACATCCTTGGCACGCCTGCTGGCACGCCACGTGGCGGCATCGTGGCGATGCTTCCATGGAACACAGCGCCAGCGGTTGGTGCGAACTTCGACTCTACCGTCTCGCAACAGGTTGACATGTTCTTCACGCAGACCGTCGCGACTGGCAGCATGACGGTTCATCAGTTCTCAGTTCAGGCGATGAATTAGATCGATGCCGCTCTTCGGACCTGGATTCCCAGATCGCGGTCCTGGACGCTCAGACCAATGGCCTGAGACTGGGCCAAAGATCCACAATCTCACCCCCAACTCCGATCGAGTTGCTGGCGGAGCCACCGTCACGATCACTGGGGTGAGATTCACATCAGATCCTTCGGGATTGACGCCTCTCGGTGGAAGCACTTGGATCCGAGTCTTTTTTGGTTCTGTCGAAGCAGCACCATCCTCAGTCATCTTCAATGGTTCATTTGACTTTTCAGTCGTTGTTCCTCCTGCGGCTGGTCTTGAACCTGGCACTTTCGATGTGCGGGTCATCTTCGGCACCCAAGAAGATACGCTCGTCGATGCCTTTACTTATTACACGAGTGAGATCACACGGATTGTCCCTCAGTTTGGTCCTCTCGCTGGTGGCACCCCAGTCGTCATCGAAGGGTTCAACTTCATCACAGGATCTACAATCACGTTTGGTGGTTCTCCTGCAACGAGTGTCGTGTTCATTGACTCTGAACACATTGCTTGTGTAACGCCGAGTCATGCCATAGGCTTCGTCGACGTAGTAATCACTGAACCGAGCGCGGCGACATCGACACTTCGCAACGGGTTCAAATACAATCTGCTCATTCGCGGAGAGGACTTTCGTCGACTGCCTGGCGTCACCATCAAAGACGTTCTCAACAACACACCGAACTCGATGTCGTTTTCTATCGACGGCAACAGTCAAGAACCGGTGTCTGGTGAGCTCATCGAGATGATTGATGTTCACGATGGCAATCGGTTGTTGTTCAGAGGGACGATTCAGACGATCGACCAAGAGTATGAAGGGCTGACGGATCAACTCGTCTGGCGTTGCACCGCTGTCGATGCCATCTGGTTGCTCAATCGACGTCGTCCAGTTGGAAAATATACGAACGTCTCAGCATCGAGCATCGTCATCGATCTGATCAACAAGTTCTCGCAGGGCTTCACCGTCAATCACGTTCAGACGTTGTTGGCACCGATCAGCGTAGAGCTGGACGGCACTCAAGACTTCAGTTCTGCCTTGAACTTGATCGCTTCCGGCATCGGCAGCGGTCATTGGTATGTTGACTACGACAACGACCTGCATTTCTTTCATGTGCCGCCGCCTGACATCAATCCAGTCGTGCCAACGACATCGGGTCCGGGCACTCCGATCACGTTGACGGAGGATGGCGCCATCGGCGGAATGGCGAGCTTCGCCACAGGTTACTACTATGTCCGTTCGACGTTCCTTTATTCGAACGGCGTAGAGTCAAGACTTGGGCCGGTCTCTGCCATCGTCGCGATGAACGGCTTGAACTTCATGCAGATGGATGTCATTCCTCTTGGATCAGATCCAGGTGGCGGCATCACTTGCACAGGTCGGCGTATTTATTTCGGTCGTGGCACTTTTCCGATGCTTCGTGGCTGGAAGATCAACGATAATACGACGACAAGCATCACCGTCTATCCTGGCTTCCCTGTTCCAGCAGTGCCGCCGATCACATATGAAGGCAGTCAAGGCGCGATCATCTCATTGCCTGACGTTCCGCCGACGCCTGGTGCTATTGCAGCGCCGACGGTTGGCATCGTCATTTACGACGGACCACTTCTCAGCGGGACGAATCCACCGCCGCCTGGAGCTCAGACAGGATCTGATGGCAACTGGGTGTTTCAAGCCGCTGCAGTCTATCAGGACGGTAATGAGTCACTGCCGTCACCGTTCTCGAACTCTGTTCGACTTGGTTCAACGCCGCTGTCTGGTGGTCCTGGCATCTCACTGACGCTCAACTTTCCAACGTTCTTGACACTGCCGACGTTTCCGGTGATCAATGGAGTGTCGCCAGCGTTCTATAAGATCTACGCTAAGAAGCTGCCGTCAACTGGTGGCATTCAGGTTGGAGATCCTGCTGAGTTCATTCCACACTTCTGGTGTAACATGCCTTACGGTACGACTGGCGAACCAGAAGTTACGGAGATCGATTATGGCGACAGGCCACGCTTTACCGGTGACACGCCGAGCCTGGTTTGGCCGAATCCTGACGGTCCATATCTTGAGGATGCCGATCCGCCTGGGGATCTGACAGACACGAATCCGGACCTGCTCCGCAATCCACAGCTTGCGGTGAGCATCGATCGATCGCAACAGCGTAATCGTGTGACGGTGCTTGGCGCTGGCACTGTGACGACAGCTGACGCTGTGACTGGTGAGAGCCAACTATCCGTCGCAGATGTGTCAATTTTTACTGAGGCTGGTGGAGAGATCATCGTCAACGGCAACGTGCTTGTCTACTTTGCGCCTGGCACTGGTCAGGCTGGACCCGGAGACATCTTCCTCACTCAGGTGATCAATGAACCGATTGCAGCAGGATCTGCCATTCGGTTCTATCTGCAGGTTGATGACTTGGCATCGCAGGCTGCGATCGGTGCCATTGAGCTCGACTCCAATGGCAATCCAACCGATGGTGTTCACGAGACGATCATCTCAGATTCATCATTGATTCTTCCGCAGCAGCTCTACATGAGGGCAAATGCGGAGCTTGAGTTGTTCTCTCGACCAATCGTGACGATTCGCTATGCGACGAGAGATCCTAAGACGAAGTCTGGTCAGCGTGTCACGGCGAACATGACCGACCCGCCGTGCATCGGCGACTTCTTGATTCAGGACGTTACAATTGATCAGATCCACGATGAGTCGGATCAATTGCGACCGCGCTACACGGTCGTTGCTTCTTCCGTCAAGTTTGAGCTGAATGATTTGCTCATGCAGATCGTCGAAGGCACGCTTGGCGGTGGAGGCGCATCTGTCTCGACCGGCATGGTTGGGATCGGCGGCATCGGCGGGACTGGTGGCGGCGCTGTGTTCACTGGCAGCGATCATCCGCAAGGCATCATCGAGGCACCAGTTGGTTCTACGTTCATTCGTTCGAATGGATACCGATACTACAAGCAGGGCGGCGGAACGACCCGCTTCGGCTGGTATCCAGACATGGACTACATCAAAGGGCTCGGACTCGGACCGAGCATCCATGGCTTCGTCAACTCGGAAGTTGTCAGCATCACGACGACCGGTGGAGCGATCGGCACGACGGCATGGGCGAACACCAACCCCGGCACGCCTGTCTATGTCGATGTGAATGGAAGGGTCTATCGTCGATTCAACACGAACACGACGATCAACACGAATTCATTTATCAACCCTGGTTCAGCTTGGGCCTTCGATCTTTGGGATGCTGACTTCGACATCGTTGGGCGCATCGCTGTGGCAGACGTTTCGAGCATTCGAATCTTCTTGGCCATCAGTACGGCGGCTATCACCGCACAACCAAACATCGTCACGAATGTGACTCCCTCTTGGCATACCGCGATCGGCTACCGCTCTGATCAAGGTGAAGGCAGTTGGATTGGCATGACGAAGAATGATGCCAACAACCTCAGCTCGACGTCAGGATTGGCCACGGCAGTTGGCGGCGGAACGACGAACCCAACTGAGGTGACGCTCCGCATTCGTTGGCGCATCGAGCGTCCAGGCATCTCACAGCGGACGGCTTACTTCAGCGTGAATGATGGCGAGGAGATTGCACAGACGACCAACGTGCCGACGACGAATCCCTCGAATCCAACGATCTACTTTGGCGGCACGAACTTGATCGGTGCCGATCGGACCTTTCATCACCGCGCCATCTTGATGGCCCTTGGAGATTGATTCATGATTCACTGGTGGCGCATCGTTCGTGAGCCTTCCGTTGCATTGACGACGATGGGCTCTTTCTACATCGACGGAGCATGGTTCTGTTGGACCGTCGAGGATCAGATCCGCGAAGTTCCAGGACAACCTGTCGTCAGCTGGAAAGTTCAGAAGGAGACGGCGATCCCAGCCAGTCGTTACCCCGTGAAGCTGACGATGTCGGGACGCTTCGGGCGTCTGACGCCGGAGATTCTGAACGTGCCTGGCTTCTCTGGCATTCGGATTCATCGCGGCAACTTCAACACCGACACCGAAGGCTGTCCGATCGTCGGCTTCGGCCGCGGAAAGAACATGATCGCTGGCGGCACTTCTAAGCCGTGTGAAGAAGCTCTTGTTGCTGTGCTGAAGAAAACGGAAGCTGCAGGAGAGGTCACTTGGATCGCGATCGAGAACCCCCCAGCCTTCTAAGGAGTGTGTGATGGAAGAACTCATCAATCAACTGACGCAAGCACTTGGCGCCATCCTCGCTGCGGCCCTTGTCGCGCTTGTCGTGCAAGGACTCCGCAAGCTTGGCGTTACATTGACGACCGACAAGCAACATCTCTTGGAGACGATCGTCAAGCAGGGCGTCAGCTACGCTGAAGAGGAAGCCAAGAACTATCTGACCAAGCAAGGTCAGAAGATGGAGAGCACGCTCAAGCAGAAGATGGCGATCGACTACGTCATCAGCAAGCTCCCCAAAACAAGCAGAGATGATGTGGCGCAAGTCATTCAGGCGGTGATGCCGATGGTGCGTCCAACACTCGACCGCGGCACGACAACGACAACCCAGTAGCCGACAACCAAGAAAAGAGGTAGAGCAATGAAACGTCTCAGCATCACATGCATGGTGATCGCAGCCATTCTCATCTTGACGGCCTGCGACAAAGTCAAGTCGCCAGCTGGCCCGTCAGGCACTCCCATCATTACGACGTTCTCAGCCGACGTGTTGACCATCAAGACTGGCAACACCGTCACGCTCCGATGGGACGTGTCCGGCGAGAATACGCAGGTGCGCATCGACCCGATGGTTGGCAACGTGCCGAGCACCGGCAGCACCTCGTTGATCCTCACGGCGACGACGGTGTTCACGTTGAACGCCCGAGCGCCTAACGGACTGTCGGCTCAGCGGAGTCTCACGGTCATCGTCACGCCCTGAGCGTGGCACCGAGACGGGGCGGCTTCGGTCGCCCCTAGGGCGGCGGCGAGCGGGGTTTGCTGGGAGCCTTGCTTCGTCGCTGCCCGCTTTTTACAGGTAGGTTCTTCGATAGGCCGTGCGAAGTTCTTCGAGTGCTTCTTCGAGTGCCGGCTTGTGCTTTTCTTCCGCTTCTTCAAGTTGTCGCACGGCTCGTTTGATCATCATCAACGCCCATTGTCTGTCCGTAAGTCCTTCGGGTAGCGGATCTTTCCATGTCCAGGAATACTTCTTGGCGGGCGGCTTTTCTTCGTCGTCGAAGTTGAAGAGATCTTGCTTCATCGACTATGACGAAGAGATCTCCAAGTAGACTTCTTCCTCTGGAGCATCGTCGCTCTTGGTGACGTCATCGAGCATGTTGACGTCGTCAGTGCTGATGTCGTACACATGAACGATGGCGTCTGACGGATACTTCTTCAGCTCTTCGATCAACTCTCTCACGGTCATCATTATTTCTCTCCGAAGTAACCAAGCGCCTTCGCTTCGGCGAACGTCCGCACTGACGCGGTCTCGATCTCACGCCAGTCCATTTCCCAGTCGTCTGCGATCTTCTGTTGATCAATCTCTCTCGCGGCATTGATCGCGACTCGATAGGCGGCAGCGAACAGCGCGAGGTATTCTGCCTCCGTCCACTTCGCTTTACCCTTGGCGACGTCGATTCGACTCATCTGCCACCATCGATTCGGATACCGGCAGGCTTGGCCCTTGACCGCGGTAGGCTGGTCTTGGCAGCCTGCTCCAGCCTGCCAGAGACTCGAACGATTGGCGGTCTGGAGTCTAGCCTGGACCCGAATCGAACGCCCCTAGGCAGGTGGTAGACCAGGCAGCCGCAGCCTTCGCGAGCTGGCGCGGTCATGGTGACGTTGACGTTGATAATCGTCGCTGTGGCTGAAGTTGGCCTAAGCTCTCTGACGTAGAATCGCGGAAGCTCCGCCGGCCTCTTGAGCACCGGCGTCCACGGCGTAAGCGACGCCTGAAGGATGGCGATTCCCTCGAGCGGCGTCGGCTTCGGCATGGGACAGTTCAGCGTGACGACGAGGCCGATGATGGTGGTTATGCACATGGTTTAGAGCTTGTAGAACCCAATGGGTCCTATCCTCTTGATTGTTGGATGTGCGATGTCGAGTACGAACAGACTACGCAGACCGTACCAGTCTGAGCGGAAAGGTCCGCGGTAGTAGAGAGTCCAGCCATTGATTGTCACCGGATCGCTCCGAGGTAGTCTCTGCCGACCGCTGCGGCCTCTTCGACGCAGGCTGCCTCGCGAGCCATGCGAAAGATGCGAGCGAGGATGTAAGGGTCGATGATGAGCATGGTCATGGTGTTTCTCCTTTAGTCACGAGGATCGAGCGGCCACACGTCC
>Ga0137445_1000079_pt1 | contig 11118 bp, 10 predicted proteins | sample EasRivERMGT338_2_FD_104647 | JGI IMG/M metagenome (GOLD analysis project Ga0137445, IMG submission 104647) | Soil microbial communities from meander-bound floodplain in the East River, Colorado, USA - East River MetaG ERMGT338_2 | ecosystem: Environmental > Terrestrial > Soil > Floodplain ...
ACTTGCTTTACAACTCGGATCTGATGTGCCTTTTTTTTTGAATCCGGTTCCTGTGTTTGCGGAATCCCGGGGAGAAAAAATGTTACCCTTGCGTGTTTCAATAAATTATCCAATACTCATTGTGAATCCAGGAATTAATATTTCAACAAGCTTATCATTCAGTAAAATTAATCCTGCTGTGCCCACAGTCAGACTAAATACATTATTTTCCAATTCAAGTATTGATTTAGAATTAATGAAAGAAAAAGTTAAAAATGACTTTGAAGAAATTATATTTAAAGAATACCCGGTCGTAGGACAAATTAAAACTAAACTTTACGAACTGGGAGCTGAGTTTGCACTGATGACTGGAACAGGATCTTCGGTTTTGGGAATATTTAACAATTTACAAAAAGCAAGTTTTGCTGAAGATGATTTTAAACAAAAATATTTTACTTATTTAAATAATCCTTTTCAGGCAGGGTCGATTACCTGACTGCTCCTTCTGTGTATTCCACATATCCTTTTGCTGCATTCATACTAACTGTAATACCAAATGGTATTGTAACTTTTTCTTTGATGTGACCGTGAGGGAAAGTGTATAGAATTGGAATCTTCAAATCTTTAAGATAATCTTCCATTACTTCGCCCAATGTTAAAGTTTTCTTTGCGGGATCATGTTCATAACAATCAACAAATCGACCCAGTATAAGCCCGTTCAGTTTCCTGAATATTTTGGCCATTCTCATCTTATTTAATATTCGATCGATTTTATAGGGTAGTTCTCCGATATCTTCGATAATAAGAATTTTTTTATTTAAATCAGGCAGATAATCTGTTCCTATCATTGCAGAAAATACTGCCAGGTTTCCACCAATGATTCTTCCGCTTCCCTTTCCTTTGGTTATCGCAGGAAGATTGTGTTCTTCCGGGAAAGTTAATTTTCCGATTTTCTTAGTTGAAGTAACCATCCTCCAAAAAAATTCCTCTGTATATGGATTAATATCATTGGAAAAATCAGGGTGGATCATAGGACCAGCAAATGTAACCAGACCTGTTTTATGAAGCATTGCCATTTGGAGCGATGTTATTTCACTATAACCGACAAATATTTTAGGATTATTTTTGATGAGCTTATAATCTATTTTATCAAGTAACCTGAATGCACCATATCCTCCTCGAATACAAATTATTGCATTTACATTTTTGTTCTTAAACATTGAATGAAGATCATCAATTCTCTGCTGATCAGTTCCGGCCAGGTATCCCAATGATTTATCTGAATTTTCACCCAACTCAACCCGGTAACCCAGTTTTTCTAAGTAACGAACTCCCTTTTCAATTATTCCCGGATCTTCAACATTAGAGCCCGGTGCAATCAACCCTATAACATCACCTTTTAATATTTTTTTTGGTTTTATACTTCGCATGAATTCCTTTAAGTAATGCTAATAATGAATAAGCATAACTTATATATTTAATTTAGATAAACTGCACTTGTTCGTCAAAAAAGTTTGTGATTTTTATCATTCTAATTTTCATTTTCATGACTTATTTTGGCTTGCTTCTGAACCTATTAATTGCACCATTACTTTAATAGATAAAAAAGAGTTAATAATTCTTATATTTGATAACATTCGTTAGGAATTCTTAGTTAATGACCGATCAAAAAGAAAAGCAAAAAATCTTGTTCATTTGTGGTTCGATGAATCAAACTACACAAATGCATCAAATTGCAGATCAATTACCTGATTATAAATCTTATTTCACTCCGTATTACCCCGATGGCTATGGATATATCGAATTCTTAGGAAAGTTTGGTTTGATGGATTTCAGCATTCTTGGCGGTCAGGCAAAACAAAGAACGATCAATTATATAAAAGATCATAAATTAAATCTTGATTTGAATGGAAAGAACAATGATTATGATCTGGTTTTCACTTGCAGCGACATGTTAATTCAAAAAAACATCAGGGACAAAAAAGTTATATTGGTCCAGGAAGGAATGACTGATCCCGAAAATCTTGGATATCATCTGGCGAAGAAATTTAAGCTGCATCGCTGGCTTGGTGGAACTGCAACAACAGGAATATCTGATCAATATAATCTGTTCTGTGTTGCTTCTGAGGGTTATAAAGATTTTTTTATTAACAAAGGTGCCGATCCAAAAAAAATTGTGGTTACCGGAATTCCTAATTTTGATAATTGTGCACAATATCTGGATAATGATTTTCCCCATAAGGGTTTCGTTCTTGTTGCAACTTCAGACATGAGGGAAACTTACAAATATGAAAATCGAAAAAAGTTTATCCTTAAAGCTGTAGCATTAGCAAAGGGCAAGCAGATCATCTTCAAACTTCACCCTAATGAAAACTTTAAAAGGGCTGTAAAAGAAATTAATAAGTACGCATCAGGTTCTCTTATTTTTCATCTGGAAAAAATTGAACCGATGATTGCCAACTGTGATATTCTTCTGACGAGATATTCTTCAGTTGTTTATGTTGGTCTTGCATTGGGCAAACAAGTTTACTCGGATTTCAATCTGGCTGATCTCCAAAAATTATTCCCGATACAAAATGGAGGAACATCTGCATTTAATATTGCACAGGCTGGAAGGAGACTTCTCGCGCAGCCGGAAGAGTCCAGGATATTTGTAATTAATAAGCAGGAAATTCCAAGATATAAGCTTATCCAGAGATTCAGAGCGAAAAGAAAATTAGCAAGAATAAAACACTAATCAATTCCGGAGATCTCAGACTCTCAATTATATAGCTAAACTGAATTGAACAATTCAATTAATATAGTAACTATCATTCAGGCAAGACTGGGATCAACAAGACTTCCAAAAAAAATATTTATGCCAATAGCCGGCAAATCTCTTTTGCTGCAAATGTTTGATCGTGTATCGGCTGCCAATCATTCAGGAATTAAAATTATAGCAACAACAGTTCAGGCAATTGATGATCCTATAATTGAGATATGTAAAAAAAATAAAATCAGTTTTTTCAGGGGACACAGTGCTGATTTACTTGACCGGCACTATAAGGCAGCCTTGAGGTTCAATGCAGACGTAGTTGTTAAGATTCCTTCCGACTGCCCGCTGATTGACCCATCTGTTATCGATAAGGTGATAAAATATTATATTAACAACCGTGAAAAATTTGATTTTGTAAGTAATCTCCACCCACCTACTTACCCGGATGGAAATGATGTTGAAGTTATGTCAATGAAAGCACTTAAAGAAGCATGGATTGAAGCCAAACGACCTTTGGAAAGAGAACATACGACACCATTTTTTTGGGAAAATCCGGAGAGATTTAAAATTGGAAATGTTCAGTGGGATAAAGGATTAGATTATTCTATGTCGCATCGTTTTACAATTGATTATAAAGAAGATTATCTTTTCATAAAAAAAATTTATGATGAGCTTTATCCTAAAAAAAGATTTTTTACTCTTGATGATATTCTGGATTTACTTGAAAGGAAACCTGAATTGAAAAAAATCAATGAAAAATATGCCGGTGTAAACTGGTACAGGAATCATCTTGATGAGTTAAAGACAATTAATCCACAGCAAACTAAACAGATATTTTAATCCGAACTATTATGGCGAACAAAATTAAATTCAATAAAAAATTTCCATCAATAAAAAAATCAGATAAGCTGTATCAAAAAGCTTTGAATCTGATTCCATCCGTAACACAGACACTTGCAAAAGGTCCGCAGCAGAATGTAAAGGGAATTGCTCCGAAATATTTAGTGAAGGGAAAAGGATCGCACGTTTGGGATGTCGATGGAAATGAATATTTGGATTACAATATGGCTATCGGTCCCCTCTCTCTGGGTTATGCGTATAATAAAGTTGATCAGGCGATTAGAAAACAATTGAAGGATGGAATAACTTTCTCACTTATGCATCCGCTTGAAGTTGAGGTCGCAGAAATATTAAACAAAATAATTCCAAATGCTGAATCTGTCAGGTATAGTAAAACCGGTGCAGATGTAACATCAGCAGCTGTAAGAGTTGCACGGGCTTTTACAAAACGTGAAAAAATTCTTTGCTGTGGTTATCATGGCTGGCACGACTGGTATATTTCTGTTACAGACCGGAACTCAGGCATACCAAAGGCAGTTCAGGATTTAACTTTCACTTTTAATTATAATGATATTCAATCTGTTATAGATTCAATTGATGATGATACAGCAGCAGTTATCCTTGAGCCATTTGTTTTTGAAGCACCGAAAGACAATTTTCTTCATAAGCTTAGAGATGTATGTACAAAAAACGGAACACTTCTCATTTTTGATGAAATGTGGACAGGATTCAGGATTGCGCTCGGCGGTGCACAGGAATTTTTTAAAGTGAAAGCGGATCTAGCTACTTTCTCAAAAGCAGTGGCGAATGGAATGCCGATTGCTATTTTAGCCGGAAGAAAAGATGTGATGAGCGTTCTTGAAAAAGATGTTTTCTTTTACACAACATTTGGTGGTGAAGCATTATCACTTGCAGCGGCTAAAGCTACTATCAAAGAACTAAAAAATAAAAAAGTTCCGGCATATCTCTCGAAGCAAGGCAGGAAATTAAAAAACGGATATAACCAGATTGCTGAAGGCCTGAATATGTCTTTTACAAAATGTATTGGTTATGAATGCAGATCACTGGTTACTTTTGACAGCTCAGCCGGCAATACGTTGGAAATGAAATCACTCGTTCAGCAGGAGATGATTAAACGAGGAATTTTATGGGGCGGTTTTCATAATATGAGCTTGTCACATTCCAACACCGATATTGAATATACTTTAATTGCTTATAAAGAAGTTCTTCCGATTTTAAAGATAGATATAGATGAAAAAGATATTCGAAAATATTTATTGGGTGAACCAGTCGAACCTGTGTTCAGGAAGGTTGGTAATTTTAATACTAAACCGGTCAGGAAAGGTTAGAAACATTGACTAAAGAAAAATCTTCGATTGAATTATTTTCATTAAAAGGTAAAGTTGCTGTCGTTACAGGTGCGCTGGGATTAATCGGCAAACATTTTTGTAAAGCGCTGGCTGAAGCAGGTGCAAGTGTCATTGTTTGCGATCTCGATCAGAAAAAATGTAATGAGTTTGCAAAATCATTAAATAATTCTCTTGGAGTAGATGTTGATATCACAAAAAAAGAATCGATAGTAAAACTTAAAAATGAAATTATTAAAGTCTTTGGCAAAATAGATGTGCTTGTAAATAATGCAGCAATAAATGATATGTTTAAAAATCCCCGGTCAGCAGCGGAATTATCAATGTTTGAAAATTATCCGCTTGATCTTTGGAACCAATCAATTCTTGTTAATCTTACAGGAACTTTTCTTTGTTCACAAGTGATTGGGACAGAAATGGCAAATAGAAATTCCGGAAGTATCATAAACATTGCTTCGACCTACGGTATGGTTGCCCCTGATCAATCAATCTACAAAAATAAAAAAGGCGAACAGACATTTTATAAATCAGCAGCTTATCCGGTTACTAAAGGTGCAGTTATTGCGCTCACAAAATTTCTTGCGGCTTATTGGGGAAACAAAAATGTAAGAGTAAATACTCTTTCTCCCGGCGGTGTTGAAAACAAACAGGAAGATTTTTTCATTGAGAATTATTCCAGAAAAACTCCGCTCGCAAGGATGGCTAAACCCACCGATTATAAAGGAGCTTTAATTTTTCTTGCCAGCGATGCTTCAGGCTATATGACAGGTGCAAATCTTGTTGTTGATGGAGGATGGACAACATGGTAATTGATAAATCATTAAAAGAAAAGAATCTTCATTTAAAAGATAAACTTCTTAAAATAAAACTCGTCTTAACTGATAATGATGGCGTACTGACAGATACCGGCGTTTACTTTTCCGAAAAAGGTGAAGAGTTAAAAAGATTTTCCATTCGTGACGGAATGGGTATTGAACGACTTAGAAAGCATGCAGGAATTGAAACTATCATTATAACAGGTGAAGAATCCGGTTCAGTGAAAGCAAGGGCAAAAAAATTAAAAATAAAAGAATATTATTTAGGCGTTCAGAAAAAGGCTGACGTTCTTGCCGATATAATGAAGAAAAATAATGTGAAGCCGGAAAATATCGCTTTCATCGGCGATGATGCTAATGATTTCGAATTAATGAAGATGATAGGATTCAAAGTTACTCCTGCAGATGGAATGAACTTCATCAAGGAAATTGCTGATTATATTTGCATAAACAAAAGTGGAAATGGTGCATTCAGAGAATTGGCAGAATTGATACTTGCATTTAAAGTCAAAATATAAATTATAGAATATTCCTACAGAAATTATGAGCAAGCACAGGGAAATTAAAGTTGGAACTAGGTTTTTGGGCGATCAGCATCCTGTGTTTATCATTGCTGAAATTGGAATTAACCACAACGGGTCGGTTGAGATTGCTAAAAAGCTGATTGAAGGAGCAAAGAATGCCGGTTGTGATGCAGTAAAATTTCAGAAAAGAACTCCTGAGATTTGTGTTCCGAAAGATCAATGGAATATTGAAAGAGATACTCCATGGGGACGAATGACTTATATCGACTACAGGCACAAAGTTGAGTTCGGTGAAAAAGAGTATTCAGAACTTGATAATTTTTGTAAGAAGCTCAATATAATTTGGTTTGCATCCTGCTGGGACATTCCTTCAGTTGATTTTATTGAAAAGTTCAATCCCCCGCTCTACAAAACTTCTTCCGCCTCATTGACTGATTTTGATTTACAGATGAGACACAAAAAATTAAAAAAACCAGTAATGATTTCTACCGGTATGTCTACTATGGAGGAAATAAATTCCGCAGTTGAAAATTTTGGTTTTGAAAATCTCATGATTGCTCATGCTACTTCAACTTATCCTTGCATAAATGAAGAATTGAATTTAAGAATGATCCTGACTTTAAAGAATTTATTTCCGAAAACTGTTATTGGATACTCGGGACATGAAACTGGTCTTGCACCAACCTGGGCAGCCGTTTCACTCGGTGCTTCATTTGTTGAAAGACACATTACACTTGATCGAGCTATGTGGGGTACTGACCAGGCAGCATCTGTTGAACTTTCAGGATTCAACAGACTTGTAAGAAATATCAGGGACATTGAAACTGCACTCGGTGATGGAATCAAAAAAGTTTACAATAGCGAGCTTGGTGCCCGAAAAAAACTAAGAAAAATAATATAAATAATTAATCAACGATGCCTGATTTTATTAATGATATCCTTGCTGCAGTTTATAATTATTTTGCTGATATGTCATCAGCGGAACTTACGGCTATGTTGATTATTGCCGGTTCTGCCTTTTTGTTCATCATACTCGAAAGATTATTTCCTTACACAAATAATCAGAAAGTTTTGAGAGAAGGATTTTTTGATGACCTTGCGTTATACACGATTGCACAGAGTTATATACTGGGAATTCTGATATTCACTTACATTATCGGATATATCGATTCAACTGCCGGATTATCAAGATTAAAACTTTTTGCAGAAGTACCTGTATGGTTACAGCTTATCATATTTACAATTACGCATGATTTTTACATTTACTGGATGCACCGCTGGCAGCATAAAAATAAATTTATGTGGCGAATACATGAAGCCCATCATTCACCAAAAAAAGTTGACTGGCTTTCCGGATCCAGATCTCACGCTGTTGAGATATTAATTAATCAGACAATCGAATTTCTGCCAATTGTTTTATTAGGTTCACCACCTGAAGTGATTGCATATAAAGGTGTTATCTCGGCTGTTTGGGGAATGTACATACATTCAAATCTGAACATAAAAACTGGAAACCTCCAGCAAATAATTAACGGACCTGAAATGCACCGCTGGCATCATTCAACCGGCAAAGGAAGAAACAGAAACTTTGCTACAAAGCTTGCGATCTGGGATTGGATTTTTGATACTGCTTACTTCCCTGCTGCCAAGCCAGATGAATACGGACTTAAAACTTACTTCCCAAATAATTATTTTATGCAGACATTATTCGCCTTCCGACCATTTAAGAAGTCCGGCAATTCTTCCGAAAATGTTACCAATTCTAATGTTGTTTTGGAAGACTCTGTTAAGCGTTAACAAATTCATCATTCTTTCTTAACGATTACATCATACTCTCTTTACAGTTTAGTAATAGTGCAATTTTATATTTCACCAGTAGTTTTGTACAATACTGTGAAATTAAAAATTGAAAATAGCCCACATTTCCGATTTGCACTTAAACAGCAAATCTCAATCCTCAAATTATTTGCGGATAAAAGCAATTTTAAAATACATTTCTAAAGAGCAATTCGACCATTTAGTAATAACCGGTGATCTGACTGATAACGCTTCAACTGAAGACTTCGTCATACTAAGAAATATATTTAAACGATTTGGATTTTTGAGCGGTGATAAACTTTCAATCGTTATTGGAAATCATGATATATTCGGCGGTGTTCAGAAAGCTGAGGACATATTCGAATTCCCTAAACGATGCAGCCAGGTTGATTACAATCAAAAGATAAATGAATTTATAAGCTTTTTTCCTGAATCGTTGGAAAATTGTTTTTACATCTCTCCCAACGGATTTTTCCCATATGCAAAAATAGTGGGCGACGTACTTCTGATTGGACTCAATTCGAATGCTAAATATTCTTCAATTAGTAATCCATTTGCTTCCAATGGTGAAATTTCTACATCCCAGTTCACAGAGATGCTTGAAATTTTAAAAATGCCGGTACACAGTAATCGACAGAAACTCATACTCATTCATCATCATTTTAATAAATTAAAAGCAGAATCGCGAAGCTCACTTGGAAGAATCTGGCAAAACATAGAAAAGCAGACTATGAAACTGAAAAATAAAAAACGATTGTTAAAATTGTTTAATGATTATCATATTGACCTGGTATTGCATGGACATATCCATCAGTCAAAAGAATATTTCAGGAAAGGTATTAGATTTTTAAATGCTGGAGGCAGCATTAAAAACAACAAATCAAAAGATCTTTTTATAAACTCTGTCAAAATTAATAAGACCGGTGTAAGCATCAGTATAGATCAAATTGAAAGTTCATCCATAATTCCTGAATCAAAAATTGCAATAAATAAGCATTCGTTTATAAAAAGAATAAACCGGGTAAGCAGTATTGATATCAAAAATAATTTGTTGTTGGCTAAGCAATCCTTACAGGTGAAGAGTTTGGAAAATATTAATTTTCCAAAATATAAGACTGGTAAATGATATTATATTCCTGGATCCATTCGTTCAAATGCACTTCAGTTATTTCCTCAGGAGAATTTTTCTCGATCACACTGTCAATATAGATTTCCGCATCGAAAAAAAACTTTTTATCCCGCGAATCAGAATTCAATAATTCTTCAATACTCATAAATTACATTCCTTTAAATTTTTGTTTGAAAAATAATTAATTACTAAATCCCGGATGTTTAGAAATTATTAATTTTACATTAAATAATTGTAAACCTTACCCTGACAAATCGGGTTACTGTTTGTAAATCTCTCCGTTTTGAATTACAGAAAAAATAAAAAGGGCACCTTGAAAGGCACCCTTTTAGTCGAAGGAGAGAGCGAGAGAGAGAATTTTATTTAAGCAGGGTCATCTTCTTTGTTATTCTTGTTGATCCGGCTTCAAAAGTGTAGAGATACAATCCGCTTGTCAGATCTTCTGCATCGAACGAAACTTCATACATCCCGGCATTCCTAAAACCATTTACAAGCACTGCAACTTCCTGACCAAGTATATTATAAACAGTTAATTTGATATTTGCTGCTTCAGAGACTGAATAAACAATTTTAGTTGAAGGATTAAATGGATTCGGATAATTCTGGCTTATACTAAAATCAGTAGGGATTCCGGGCAGTTCGTTTTCATCAACTGAAACAGGATATCCAGACGGATTAAAGTTAGTCCAGCTAGTCATCCAGTTTTCAGTTCCGAATGCACCCACAAAATTTGCTCCGCTATCGAAGAAGCCATCGTTCGGAGGAGTTGCAGCTCCAGTTAATGCTGGCGAACCGCCCATAGGCATATAATCCGGATTACTTAAATTAAATGGATCTTGAAGCATAACCAGATCGTTTGTTGCAAAAGTTCTTCCACCATTGTTTGTGAACCAGGTATTGATATTAAAATTTAATCCAGCAGCACCGACTGTATCCATTGATGCTGAAGTCCAACCAGAAACGATACTGTTATCAATCCACATTGTACCATCGATCGCTGCTTGAATAGTATTTACACCATCTAATCTTATACCTGTTGGCCAGCCCATAATAAGAGCGTTTGATATTTTATTTCTTGATGATCTTCGTAAGTGCATTCCTCTTCTGTAAAGAGAATTAATCGGAGTTGAAGATGTTTCAAGCGGACCGATGAGTGTAACATTCCACCAGGTTGGTGAAGTTATTGGTTGATTCAAAGAACCTGAGCCATCATTATCAGATTCAAATCCATTGGAACTTGATTGATCAGCAACTTCAGGATTTCTGACACCGAGCAGATACTGAAGTTTTCCTGTATAACCGAAATCGGTATCGAAATCATCATCCCATCCACGGAATGCAACTAGATATTTTGCATTAACAGTCCCGCCGAACCATTCAAAAGAATCATCACCACTAAAACTGATTTGAACGTATTCGATTGTTGTTCCGCTTCCAACTCCGCCCATTGTTAAACCATTAATTTCATTGTTCAATGAAAATGGAATACCTGGATATTCAATTCTAACATATCTCAAAACACCGCTGTTATCGCTGTCATCATTTCCACCATATGAATCACCAGGTCCTTCAATGCTAGCTGTTCCTCCGGGAACATTAATAATTGCATTTCCAAGTATGATTATTCCACCCCAATCACCATAAGTTGGTGTTGAACCGGAACCTGCAAGAGCAAATTCACTTGTAAAGACAATCGGTGCATTCACTGTACCATTTGCATTTATTTTTCCTCCCGGCTTGATGATTAATGTACCTTGTGATGCATTATCACCTACTATTAAAGTTCCCGGTTCAATTGTTAAGGTTGCCGGAGGTTGAACTCTTACGAATCCAATTAGTTTATAAGTTCGGTTGTTTGTTAGTGTCATATCTGATGTAATGTCACCAGAGA
>Ga0137445_1000081_pt1 | contig 11059 bp, 6 predicted proteins | sample EasRivERMGT338_2_FD_104647 | JGI IMG/M metagenome (GOLD analysis project Ga0137445, IMG submission 104647) | Soil microbial communities from meander-bound floodplain in the East River, Colorado, USA - East River MetaG ERMGT338_2 | ecosystem: Environmental > Terrestrial > Soil > Floodplain ...
ATATATCTATAAACTTGAATAGTAGCAATGACTTAGAAAATCACTGAATAGCAGGATTTTCAGATGCAGATGCTAGTTTTCAAATTAAAATTATAAATCGGAAAAATAAAACAGCCTCTGCCTCCGGCCTCGGTAGCTATAATGCTACGCGAGTAAAGGAGGAAGAACGATTAAATTATCAAATTGATCAGAAAAAAGATTACCTTTTAATTCTAATTAAAAATTTTTTTGGAGGTAATATTGGATATAGAAAAAGTCAAGATACTTATTATTATGGAAGTACTAGTTTTGGGTCAGCTAAAATGGTTATTAATTACTTTGATCGTTATCATTTGTTATCTAGTAAAAATATTAATTATTTAAAATGAAGAAAAGCTTATGTAATTATTCAAAATAAAGATCATTTAATTGAAACAGGTTTAACTAAAATAAAAAAGTTAAAATCTACTATGAATAGATTATCTATTTAACCCATTTAATTAATACTTTGTTGAATTATTTTATCTCCCTCCATAGGCCATAGGCCATAGGCCATAGGCCATAGGATGGAGTACTCCACCGCTACGCGAGTAAAGGAGGTAAAATTAAATTTGTTGTGATTTAAGATAAAGTCCAAACAAGAGTTTTAAGCTCTTGAGTGTTAAAAATAATAAAGTGTAATAACTATATTAACTATTATATTAACCAAAAAAATTTTTGTTATATTTTAATTATTCCTGGATTTGGTATAGTAAGTCATATAGTGTCAACTTTCTCTGGTAAACCAATTTTTGGGTACATTGGGATGGTTTATGCTATGTTCTCTATTGGAATATTAGGATTCTTAGTTTGGAGTCACCATATGTTTTCAGTTGGTTTAGATGTGGATACAAGAGCTTATTTCACAGCCGCAACAATGGTTATTGCAGTACCTACAGGTATTAAAATTTTCAGTTGGTTAGCGACTTTATATGGTGGTAGTTTAAAATACAATACTCCATTATTATTTGTTTTAGGTTTCTTAGCTTTATTCACTATAGGTGGGTTAACTGGAGTTGTATTATCAAACGCCACATTAGATGTAGCATTCCACGATACTTACTACGTAGTAGCTCATTTCCATTATGTTTCATCTATGGGTGCAGTATTTGCTTTATTTGCAGGATTCTATTATTGGGCACCAAAAATTATAGGTAGAAATATTAATGACTTCTTAGGTAAAATCCATTTCTGGACTTTATTTATTGGGGTTAATTTAACATTCTTTCCTCAACACTTCTTAGGAATGGCTGGTATGCCAAGAAGAATACCAGATTACCCTGATGCTTTCAGTGGATGGAATGCAGTATCTAGTTTTGGATCATTAATTTCAGTGGTAGCTACAATTTTATTTGGTTATATTATTTATGATATCTTTGCTAATAGTAAAGTAACTAATAATAACCCTTGGGAAACTATACCATATTTCTCATCAGAAGTTGTTTACAGTAATAATAATAAAACTGTAAATACTTTAGAATGGGCATTAGAAAGTCCTATACCATTCCATGCATTTAAAACTTTACCTATTCAATCTTAATTTTAATTATCTCAACCCCCCCCCCCCCTCTAAACCTAAACACTTTTGCTTTTCTTTTTACTCTTTTTTTGCCTCTTCTTTTTATTTAAGATATCCTTTCTTTTCTCGCAGTTTATACGAGCAAAAGTAATAGGTAAACATAATATTAAATGTTAAATAGAGTAAAAAGAAAAGGAGGTAGGTCCCCTTTGCTGGATAGAAAAAGAAAAAGATAGATATGATTTCAACTTCGAAAGTTTAAGATTTTAAAATTCTTTTAATTAAATATACCTACCCTAGTACTAGTGGTAGTAATTTATACTTTTTTTATTTACTTTAAAAATTTTAAGGTTAATTTAAAAACATCAAAATTTTAGATAAAATAAAAAGTATAAACATAAAAGAATAAGCTTTGCTATATATATAATATTAGGGGAAATCTGATAATGGTTAATCGGTTATATTTGCAATATAATTATGATAGTTCGAATCTATCTTTCTCCAAATTAACTCTTACCTCTTATTTTTACTTTTTTAATTAACACAAAAGTAAAAACAAAAACAAAGGAAAGAGGTTCCTACCCCTTATAGGACGAAGAGGGAGATGCCCTATGGAGAGGGTAATTTAAAATTATTTTAAATTTCCTTTGATCTTTGTACATTTGTTTTTTACTTTGTTAAAACAAATGTGTCTCTTTCTCTTAATTTTAAAAAAGAGCATAGGGACTTCTTCCTCTATGGGTATTTATGGATCCTTATGAGACGGAAGCAAAAGGTAAAGAAATTATTATTAAATAATATAATTTGTTACCCTCCATTTTATTTATTACTAAGCATAGAGCAAATTAATAAAGCTAATGATAGTTTGGAGAGAGTATCCTAATTGGTTAAGGAGCTTACTTTGGGAGTAAGATGTTGCGCGTTCGAGTCGTGTCTCTCTCGTTTATAAGTTGTAATTTATTTTAAATTTATAGGTTTACTTCCATTCATACTTTTTGAAAAATTCCTATTAAAAATTAAAACACAATTTTGTTTTAAGGGAGGTTAGCTGAGTGGTATAGCAGTAATTTTACACATTACAGACAGAGTTTCGATTACTCTACCTCCTATTAACTATATAATTTTATAATTGGTTTATTAATTTAGTTTCATTTGCTTTTTTACTCCATCTTTGCTCTTTTTTTAGAATTAAAAGGTAGAGTTATTTTTGTTTTAGGGCATATATCTAAATTGGTATAGAGTTTAATTGTCAATTAAATTGTTCTTAGTTCGAATCTAAGTATGCTCGTAATAAAATATATTAATTTCTGTCATAAGCAACAGTCCCATAGGGAGAGAATAAATCCAAATTTTAACCCCTCCACCCTTTGCTTTTTACTTTATTATAATCAATCCTACGGAGACAAAGGAATTTTAAAAAAAGGCAGAGGCAAGAGGTAAAAGAGTAAAAAAATAAATAAGACAAAGTAAATATAATAATAAAAAGAGAGCCCTCCATAAGGCTATAGGGAATCTACGGATAGGACTTAATATTATTTGTATAATTTGGAAACTTGTATTTAAGATGATATGTTTTTATTCTTTAATCTAATAAATTATAAATTGTTGTTACATTTTTAAGCTGAAAGAAGGAATTGAACCTTCATTTTACCGTCATGAATGGTAAGTTTTAACCGTTTAAACTATATCAGCTATAATTTTATACTTTTTCTTTGAAAAGACTTACTACTTAGAATTTGGTTTTTATATTTATTTTCTTTACATATATTAACAGATTTTATATAATAAGTAAAACTTATATATTCCCTATTGTTAAATAATTCCATTAGATTATTTTTAATTTGTGCTTGTTTGTTCATTTTTAGATTTTTATATTTTAAGATAAGTGTTTTTATTTGATTTTCCATTAAACTCAACCTATTTAGAGGATTGTAGGTTCGCTGTAAATAAGTAAGGCTATAGTTAAGAATAAAGTACTAATACTAATGTTGAAGGTATTCTTATATTTTTTTTAATTGTTAGATTATATAAAGATTTAAGAAAAGATTAAGTAGGAATTGAACCTAAAAGATAGACTTTGCAGGTCTACTACAGAACCATCTGTAAACTCAACCCTATATCTTATCACCATTTTTAGTTAATTTTATTTGTTCAATTTATATTTTTTAAATTTAGTAAATAAAGCCTATCTAAGTCTAAGTATAGGAGCCTTAGGGTCATAGTACAATAGTAAATATAGGAACCTTAGACACATAGGAGCCATAGGAGCCATAAAATTTATAATTTTTAGAAAGACAAAGTTAAAAATAATTTTAAAGTCAAAAGCAAAGTTTCTAAGTAAGGATAAACTCCAGGTTGGTAACTACTCCGCTATAAGGAAAGGTAAAATAAAAATAAAAATAAGAAGGTTTCCTGTTAAAGATAAAGATTAAGATAAAAATAAAGATAGCTAGGGAAAGTAAACAAAAAGGGAGGAAAGTAAATATGGGTATATTTATAATATTTTTTATAAGTTAGGGTCACATAAGAGATTTGAACTCTTTTCTCAGCATCCACAAAGCTGTGCTCTACCAATTAAACTAATGTGACCTTAGTTTGAAGAATAAAAATAAAGTAAAAGATTATCTCCTAATCCTTTTTGCTTTTGTATTTAGGCATCTTGTTTATTTAAAGATCCTTTTATTTTTACTTTTGTAAAAAACAAAAGTAAAAAGAGCAAAAGCTGCGAACAAAAGAAAGTAAAAAGCAAAGGCCTCAAATGCAAATTTTCGGAATAAAAGCGAGTCGAACGCTTAAGGGTGCTATCCCAGACGATTAGCAATCGTGTTATCTTACCAATGACGATTATTCCTTATTTTAACCTTTAGCTTACCTAAATTTTAACCACCTCTCATAATATAAAGAGGAAGGAACTATTCTTATTACCTTTGTTTTTAACAATGTAAAAAGTAAAGATAGAGAGGAAAATAAGTACACTATTACATATACCATAACTCAAGCAAGAGAAATTATAAAAATTTAGAATAATTTTGTTATAAAATTGAATAGTTATAGTTTTATAATTAATAAAAAGGGGGTTCAATACAATTGAACCATAACACTAAATTTGAAACATTACGAACAAAGAGACTTGAACTCTTAAGGGTTTACACCCACTTCTTCTTAAGAGAAGATTGTTTACCAATTTCAACATGTTCGTTTTTAACTTTTGTTATTTACTTCTTAATAACAGTTTTCTCTTTTTTAAGATACTTTTTTTAATAAAAGAAAAAATATCTTAGAAACAAAAGCAAGAGAGGAAGCCTATTATTAATATTCTACTCCTGTTTTTAAATTATATAAATTAAAGGTAAAGAAAGTAAAAAGCGGAGACAAAAGTAGGAATGGAAGGAGTTTTTATCATAATAAAAGCAAGGTATTATGGAGTTTGGAGACTTCAGCTTCATTATTATACAAGAAATAAATAATATGTTACTTTTACTCCTACTCTTATTTCTTCGAAGATCCCTCTTTTTGGGGACCCTAACAGCAGCTTCCACTTTTTTAAAGAGATCATTTGTATTTGTTGCGAAACAACTATTAACTTATTTCTTAAAACACATTCTTACTTCGTAATAGTAGAAGAAAGAATGAAGGAAGGCAAAAGTAGAGTAGAAGAAAACTTTTATAACGGAAACTGTAGGATTCGAACCCACGGCTGATTTTAATCAGCATTCGTTTTCAAGACGAACTTATTAAACCACTCTAACAAATTTCCTAAAAATATAATTTGTTATTACCTCTCCAACTTTACCCTCCCTTACCTACTATTACTTTTGTTTAAAACGAATAGAGACTTATCATGCAATATGGATTTACTAACGTAGTAAGTAAGAGAAATATTAACTTTACTATATAAGTAAAATTTAATTAGAATAAAAGTGGAAATAAGTAAAATAAATAAAGATTTAAGACCTAAGGGAGTTGAACCCTTATAATATCCATTATGAGCGAACTGCATTAACCATTATGCTAAAGTCTTTAATTCGAAGAACTTCCCCTAATGAAATATTTTGTTTTTACTCCTCTTCTGCTCTAAACTCTTCCACTTTTGCCTTTGTCTTTTTAAAGTAAAACAAAAGCAAAAGAAATAAAACTTTAAAGTAGGGAGGAGTCTAAAGGAATAGGAGTTTTTATTCCTTATTTATGATTTAAGTAAGAGTCATTAAAGGATTAAAATTTTAGTAATAATACGAAGGCTGACTCCTCCATAGGCTCCATAGGCTCCATAGGCTCCATAGGCTCCATAGGCTCCATAGGGAGGAGTCTAAAACAAAGGCTCTCTTAAAAATAGGAGTTCTTACGAACTATTATACAAAATATAAGAGAAAATTTGAAAATTAAATATAAAAGGTTAAACAAGAGTGAGGTGACTCGAACACCTACCTTCAATTTTGGAGATTGTTATACTAGCCAATTAATACTACACTCTTTATTATTAATTACCACACTTCCCTTTGCTTTGGAATAGAAAATTATAAAGGCTTAGTACTCAATGGTGTGTGTTTGGTCTAATTATTTTTATTGCCCCGGGAGAGAATTGAACTCCCATATCTATATCTTCAGAATAGCGCTTTGACCACTAAGCAACCGAGGCTTTAATCTTTATTAAATTTTATAAATATATAATTTTAGATACAATATAAATTATATTTACTTTTACTCCTGCTATCTCTTAAAAAAAGCTATTGCATCATTTTTATTCATCTTTGAAATTTTATTTCATTCCTTTTGATCATAGATACTTATAAGAGAAGGTTAAAATTTTATCAAACTTTAGTTTTATCTTATGCATATATTATTTAATTTAAAATTTTTAAAAGAGAGGGGTAATTGCTTCTTATAATAACAAAAGCTTAATCATACATTAGGGAGTCTTGTGTTTAAGTGGAATAAATGCAACCTACAATCCATTTTTTTAAGAGAGATATTTTTAACTTTTGCCTCCATACCCTAGGAAACTTATAATTCCTTAGGGTATGGAGTCTCTTATGCCTTTATAAACATGGCCATGGGACGAAAAAGGCAAAACAAAGGCTCTATAGAAAGGGGTTCGTAGTAAGTGGTGGATTTCAATTCTACTATTAGGAAAATTTTAAGGGCTACTCTATATGTAAGGTAGTAAGGTAAATTAATATAAAAAGGTAGAGTAACAATAAATATAAAAATTGAAAACATTTGGTCTCGAACCAAAACTTTCCCATTAAAAGTGGGACACTCAACCACTCGAGTTCTGCTTTCTATTTTTAATGTATAAGATAAGAGAGGTTAACTTAATTAATTAAGTTAAATATCAATACTTTTAAAAGTATAATTAAAAATTATTTATTTATAAGGTTCGATTCCTTATAAATATAAAGATTGTACAAAAATTATTAAACTTATAAATCTAAAAATATAAGGTACAAGAATATACTCAAAGACTTAATCTTAAGATGAAATTATAAAACTGATTTTCCTTCTCTTTTGTTACTTACTTCTTAATAAGTTATTACTAATAAGTAATTAACAGCTTTTATCTACGCTCTTTTTTTTTAAGATACTTTTTTGTAAAACAAAAAGTTAAAAACAAAGGCGCAAAAGCAAGAGACCATTCCCTTTTTCCCACGTCTCGCCAGAATAACAATAGGAGAGAAATTTTAAATTAGTTAATTTTATTCGCTTAATTATAATTATGAGAGCATAAGTTCTTATACTTTGAATAGTAAGATGCTCAATTCTAAATTAAAGTGTTAATTAAATTAAGATTAAAAATAAATTAACAAATGATAAATTATTTAACATATTTAACAACTATTTTTAATGATGCAGCTCAACCTTGGCAATTAGGTTTCCAGGATAGTGCTGCTCCAGGTTTCACAGGTATAGTTACTTTACACAATACAATTGGATTTTATTTAATTGTTATAAGTTTTGCTGTTTTTGGGGTAATTCTGTCAATTGTTTATTACTATAGTTCTTCTAAAAATCCTATAGCTTATAAATATTTAACACATGGTACTGTATTAGAATTAATTTGGACTATTACACCAGCTTTAATTTTAATAGCTATAGCTTTCCCTTCTTTTAGACTTTTATATTTAATGGATGAAGTAATATCTCCTACTTTAACAATAAAAGTTGTAGGTCATCAATGGTATTGGTCATATGAATATTCTGATTTTATTACAGATTCTGGTGATTCTATTGATTTTGATTCATATATGATACCTGAATCAGATTTAGAATTAGGTCAATTTAGATTATTAGATGTTGATAATAGATTAATTATACCTGTAGATTGCCATATTAGATTAATTATTACAGCTAATGATGTTTTACACTCATTTGGTGTACCTTCATTAGGTTTAAAATTAGATGCTGTACCTGGTAGATTAAATCAAGTTTCATTCTTAGCTGAAAGAAGTGGTACATTCTATGGACAATGTTCAGAAATTTGTGGAGTTTGGCATGGATTTATGCCTATCGTTATAGAAGCTGTATCTTCACCTGATTTTATTGTTTGGTTAGATTCAGCATCTTCATAGTTAATATAATTAATCTTTTATCAATTTTTCATTTATTTATACCCTACCTCCCCTGCTCTTTTTATAAATAAAATTACCTTTGTTTTCTCCAAACCATAGGGATCTATATGGACCTATAAGGAGGGACGAAGTAAAAAAGCAAAAGGGAAAATTTGTGGCTTTTAAACAAAATGGAGAAAAGATTAAAAATTATATTTTATTATATAAAATATTATAAGCTACCCCCTTCCCTTATTTAATTCTAAATTAAAGTAAATAAAAAAGTAAATCCTTATGGATAAATAGTTTCTTTTCTTTCCCTATGGCCCCTATGGGAGGGAGTTAATTTGTGAGAGTGGGTATTAATAACTTCCCCTCTCTGCTTAATAGTATTGATAAGTAATAATTAATACATAAACAAATGAAAAACAAAATTAAGGTTAAATATTAAAAGGTAAGGTTTTTCTTACTAGAAATTATAGGAGTATTTAGTATAGCATTAAAAAAAATTTAGAAAATAAAAAATTAACAAAACAAATAAAGAAGATATCAATAGGTATATTTTCACGAATTTTGTTAGAAGTTTTGATGAGTATCATATTCAAATAATAGAATGCATTTAATTAGTTCAGTAATGTTTATATCAAAAGCTATATTAATAGGTGAAAATTTTAAAGAAAATTATTTTTTGTGTTAAGTAATGAGATAGCTAATTCAGATAAAATTAATAATATTATAATTGTTAAAGAAGATTCAATTATTGAATTAAATGAAGGAACAAATTATATGTTAAATAATGAAAGAGAAAATATAAATGTTTATATTATAAGATTAGATGATTTATACGCACAATTAAAAATAATAGTTAATGGATCAGGTATATTAGTTGAGTTATTTGCGCGAAGCGGTTTATCTTTAATCTTTAAAAATAAAGATCAAGATTTATTAAGAAAATTTGTTTATTTATATTTGAAAACATATGTTGGAACAATGTAGTTTTAAAATTTAAGTTAAATGGTATAGATATAAGTGGAACTTTAAATAAAAGACATATTTTAAGTATAGTTAGTTTTATACTTTTATGAATCTATTAAAGTTTTTTCAAAGTTTACAATTCCTTTACTTTTCTATAATAAATATATAGAAGAAGCTTTAAGTTATAAAAACTTAAAAATAGAGGACATATCTTCAAAATATGAAGCAAATTTAAATAATCAAGATGAATTTAGAAATTTTTTTATCTAATTTTAAAAATTATAAATTAGCTGCTAATAGTTTATTTCAAAGTATTAATACAAAGTCATTTGAATATTTAAATTTGTTATTACTATTACAAGTATATTTATTTTAAACATATTTTAATTTAAATTTATAAACAGTTAAGTTATTTTAACTTTATACTTATATAAAGCTACACTCTTTCATTTACTAACTTTTACAAAGTTAATTAAGGAATACTTATTATACATTATTGCAATAAATTTTTAATGTTTAATTACTTAATTAAAATTAAAGGTTAAATTTAAATATAATTTGTAGTATATTAGTAAATTAGTGCGGCTTCTATTTTAAAAAGTTGTAACTTTAGAAAAATAAATAATAGTTACTACAACAAATTTATATCTTGTTATAAATGCTATAAGTAAGGGGGTGATTGTTAATTTTAAGTAATAGCGTAGTCTCTATTTTACCTTAAATAAACCGTAAATGAACTGTTAAAGATAAAATAGGAATAAATAGGGCCTTCTTCTTCTTATAAGAAGAAATGTAGGGTTTAAATATTATATAATAAAGAAGAAACAGACATATGTAAAGAACTTAAAATAATATTAGGTATTATACCAAATATTACAGTAGGTAATAATAAAGTAATTAATAATATAAATTCTCTTCTATTAATATCTTTTAATGGAGGTAAATAAGGTGATAAGTTACCATAAGATAATCTATTATAAAGGAAAATAGAATAGCAAGCACTTAATAAAATACTAGTTGCAGCTAATGAAGCAATAATAGGATTTTGTTCAAAAATTCCAATTAAAGATAATTGTTCCCCTAAAAAATTTAAACTTAATGGTATACCAGTATTACATAAAGTAAAAATAAAGAATAGTATAGAAAATACAGGCATATAAGAAACTAAACCTCTTATATAATTAATATTTCTTGTTCCAGTTCTTTCATAAATTATACCACCCACACATATAAATAAAGCTGGAGAAACAAAACCATGTCCAATAGCTAATAATATAGCCCCTTCAATACCAGGTAAATTATTAGAAAAAAGACCTAAAACAACTACAGCCATATGAGCCACACTACTATAAGCAATTAATCTTTTAGTATCTTGTTGTATAATAGTAGAGAAACTAGCATAAATTAAAGAAATAATAGCAATAGTTTGAATTAAAGGACTAAAATAATTTGTAGCATCTGGTAAAAAGTTAATTAATACTCTTAAATAACCATATGTTGCTAATTTTAATATTGTTCCAGCTAATAATATGGATCCAGCTAAAGGTGAATCACTATGAGCTTTAGGTAACCAAATAATGAAAGGATATAATGGAGTTTTAACTGCAAAAGCTATAAAAAATCCTAACCATAAGTATTTTTGACTTTCTAAACTTATTTCACTTAAAGAAATTAATTGAAAATCAGTAGAACCAATATAAGAATTAATAGTTAATATGCTTAATAACATGGGTAAACTACCTGCTAAAGTATATAAAAAGAATAAATAAGCAGATCTAAATCTATCTTTTCCATGTCCAAATATAACTATAACAATAAATAATATTGGTAAAACACTTTCAAAGAAGATATAAAATAGTAATAAATCTAAAGAAACAAAGGCACATATTTGTAAGGTTTCTAATAGTAAAAATGAAACAAAAAATAATTTTACATATTTACTATTTAAATTATATGAAGATAATAATGCTATTGCTGTAACAAATGTTGTCAATAATACAAA
>Ga0137445_1000082_pt1 | contig 11042 bp, 8 predicted proteins | sample EasRivERMGT338_2_FD_104647 | JGI IMG/M metagenome (GOLD analysis project Ga0137445, IMG submission 104647) | Soil microbial communities from meander-bound floodplain in the East River, Colorado, USA - East River MetaG ERMGT338_2 | ecosystem: Environmental > Terrestrial > Soil > Floodplain ...
ACTTTTTGTCTCTGCAAGAATCTCTTCTATTTTTTTGCAAACAAGGTCCGTTCTCTGAAGAGAACTGGCATCAGGAAGTAATACGTTTACAAGGAAGTAACCATTATCTTCTTCAGGTACAAATCCGCTGGGAACTCCTTTAAATAATAATACAGTGAGTACTAAAATAATCCCAACAAAAATTACACTTCGTGATACCTTACGAACAAGTATTCCGGTAAATGAAAGATAGCTTCCCGTGAACCTATCGAAATGTTTATTAAACCATTTATAAAATTTATCTAACGGAGATTTTTTTCCTCCAGCCGGTTTTAATAGCATCGCTGCTAATGCGGGACTTAGAGTCAGAGCATTAAATGCAGAGAATAAAACCGAGATTGCAATTGTGATTGCAAATTGCTGATACAAAAGACCGGTGATACCTCCCATAAATGCAACAGGTACAAACACAGCCGCAAGAATAAGTGCGATTGCAACTACAGGTCCGGATACTTCTTTCATTGCCTGTATAGTTGCTTCTCTCGGTGCCATACCATGTTCAATGTGATGCATCACAGCTTCAACCACCACGATTGCATCATCAACAACAATTCCTATTGCCAGCACCATTCCTAAAAGAGATAATGTGTTTATTGAAAAGCCCAGCATTGGAAATACAATGAATGTTGAAAGCAAAGAAACCGGAACAGTTAACAATGGAATTAATGTTGCCCGCCAGTTTTGCAGGAATAAGAACACAACTAAAATTACAAGCAGGACTGCTTCGAATAGAGTGTGCATAATTTCAGTTATACTTTCTTCTATCGGAAGAGTTGTATCAAGAGAGATTTCATGAATCATTCCCGGAGGAAAATTCTTTGATAACTCATTAACTGTTTCTTTAATAGTATTTGCAACGTCTATCGCATTCGAACCAGGCAATTGGAAAACGGCAATAGTGGCTGCGGGCTTACCATTATTTCGTCCTATCTGATTATAGAGAATCGTGCCTAACTCAATCCTTGCAATATCTTTCATTCGTAACTGTGAACCATCAGGATTTGTTCTTACTATAATCTGACCAAACTCTTCTTCGTTGAGCATTCTGCCCTGAGTCTTAACAGTGTAAGTGAAATCTGTTCCTTCAGGTGCAGGAGGTGCGCCAACCTGTCCGGCAGGGCTGATGACGTTTTGCTCCTGTACAGATTTTACAAGATCGGGAACAGTGAGACCAAGCTTTCCAAGAACGTCAGGTTTAACCCATATTCTCATTGCGTAATCGCTGCCGCCGAAAAGTTTAACGTCACCAACTCCTTCAGTTCTGCTCAGGTAGTCATTAATATTAATTGTAGCATAGTTACTTAAAAAGTTATTATCATATTGTCCTTCCGGTGATTTCAATGTAATCAGCAATAAAGGAAACACAAGTGATTTTTTTACTGTGACTCCATAATTTTTAACCGAACCCGGAAGAAATGCTGTTGCCTGGTTAACACGGTTCTGGGTAAGTACATTAGACATATCAAGATCAGAACCAACATCGAAGGAAACCTGCAGAGTCATGGTTCCATCATTACCATTAATAGATTTCATATAAATCATATTCTCAACGCCATTAACCTGCTGTTCCAGAGGCGTTGCAACTGACTGCTCAACATCAAGCGAAGAAGCGCCAATGTAAGTTGTAGTTACATTTATCATTGGAGGAACAATATCCGGAAACTGTGCTATTGGAAGTCCACGCATTACTATAATTCCAACAAGTATCAGTACTATGGATATCACCATAGCAACGATCGGACGACGTATAAAAAAATTTGACATATATTAGTTCTCCTTCGAAGTTTTTTCCTGCATAACTGGAATCTTTGCCTCGATCGGAGAAACAATAACATCCGGCTTAACTTTTAAAACTCCTTCATAGATAACATTTTCACCGGGATTAACACCGGACTCAATCACAACATTATTATTATATGAGGGTCCTGTTTGCACAACTCTAAGAACAACTTTGTTATCAGAATCTACTACATACACGTTTTTTTGTCCCTGGATTTCAAAAATTGCTCTTAATGGAATTACGGTGGCATCTTTTCTTTCATCAATTACAATTCTAATTTTTGCAAACTGGCCGGGTCTTAAAATTCTTTCTTCATTCGGGAAGGAGGCTTCAAACAGCAATGTACCTGTTGCTGCATCTATTTGTCTTTGTGCAAAACTTATTACTCCCATCTGCGGATAGACAGAACCATCAGCAAGCACCATTTCAATTTCTCTCTTCTGCCCTTTTAATGATTCTTTTATTTGATCAAGACGTCGTATCAAATCCAAATATTCCTGCTCAGAGATTGAGAAACGAACATGGATAGAATCAACACGTGAGATTGTATTAAGAATAATTGCATTTGGCGGACGACCGACAAAGTCTCCAACTCGTGCAGCAGAAATACCTATTAATCCGGTAATGGGTGCATAAACTGTTGCGTAACCTAATTTTATCTGGGTTTCTTTTAGCGAAGCGAGAGCAGCATCAAGTTCACCTTTTTGCGCTTCGTATCTGGAAATAGCAATTTCCAAATCACGTTGACTAACTGCACCAACCTCGGCAAGAGGAGTATATCTTTTAACATCTTCTTCTGCCTGAACAAACAATGTCCGTACAGCAGCAACTCTGCCTTCAGCTTGTGCAACCGCTTCCCGCAGTTCAGAAGGGTCTATTGTGTAGAGAAGTGTTCCCTTTTTTACTTCACTTCCTTCTCTGAAATTAATGCTCTGCAGCCAGCCTTCAACTCTTGCCCTGATTTCAATATCATCAGCACCAAGAGTTTGCCCAACCCACTCACCTGTGACTGGAACATTCATTTTAACAGCTTTAACAACCTGGACTTCAGGAGGTGCACTTACCTGTTGTTCCTCTTCACCGCAGGCCGAAATGAAAAAAGCTAATGTGATTACAAAAAGCAACTGAGTGAAAACATCTGATCGTTTTTTCAGATTTAACATATTACTAACTCCTTAAGAAAATAAAGTGCTCGATAATTTGATTATGCAAATTAATAGTTTAAGCTTTTATGGTTATCGGTTATTAAAAGAAAGAATTACTGATAACAATATTATGAATGATTCCTATCCTCTTATCTAAAAGCCCGAATTAACAAAGCTATCCTAAAATTTTGTTTTCCTGTTTAATAATTAAATTTTTCTTTTATTTGTCACTGTGTGTTTTGAAATATCTTTATAATAACTGCGTTACACCAAAGAATAAATTAAAGTTATTGTAAATTGCTGTGCAGGTACCGCGCTGGTTGAATAAAACTATATCATCCGGTTCAACCGATCCTGATGGGAAATTAAATATCTGCGGAAAATCTGTTCGTTCCCCGTGACTGTACTCTAATCCTACTCCAATCATTGTATCATCAACATTCGTTGAAGCTCCCAGTGTAAAATGATAAATATTAAAATCTGTATAGCCAACAAACAATCCTTCAATATCTTCTAAATTTGCATTGCTGAAATCTGTTCTGATAGCTGCATATCCGGTGATTTTATCATTCAATTTATGTTCAAAGGCTACACCTATATTAAAAACACTTTTCATTGAATCGTATACTCTCAAAAGTTCTGCACTATCCATCGGCCTGACTGTAGCAGGATTATTCAGAAGGAAATCACCGCTTTCCGGCTGCATAACTACATAAGTAGACAAAGGGGCAAACCACTCCGCAGCAAAGTGAACGATTGTTTGATCTGAAATTTTATATTCAATTCCTGCAGCAATTGAGAATGCTGATTTATAATTTACAGGCAAACCTTCCTGCCTGTCCGATGCAAGAATATCAATTGGGGCTCCGGTTGTGGTATCAACTAAAACGTTATTGGAAGTCAAACTTGCATGATCAGTTCCGCCGCTAGCTTTTTTAAATGCTATACTTGGTGTAGTGATTGTTGCCCCTAACTTTAAGTCATCCCATTCGGCTGCTATTCCAAACTTACCGGAGAATCTAACTGCCCAATAGTCCAAATCAATATAAACATCTGAAGTTGCAGCTCGTTGATTAGTTGTATCATAAGCTACATAAGATTCATATCGTATTTTAGTTTGGTCGCGGTAAGCACCTAATAAAGTGAAACCTATTCCGACGTTATCAGAAATCTTTTTGGAATAGCCAAAACCCACACTTACTTCAGAAAGTAATGCATCAATTTTTCCCTGGTTAATTAAATATTCATCACCTTCAAAACCATTTGCTAATCCAGGTTGTAGTCTGGTTGGAATCACATCTGCGTAACCTTCATATCTTTCAGATACTCTGACGTACGAATAGCCGTTAGCATAAATCATATAACTAAACCGGTTAAGCGAATCACCTATAAAAGGCAACGGACCGGCTAACGATGCAGGATATAAAGAAACTCTCGTATATCTGGAATCGATCCCGGGTCCACCGCCGTTAATGAATGAGAAATCCTTAATACCGTACATATTAAAGTTAACACTCATACTTTTTTTACTTAAAAAACTTAATGCACCGGGATTGTAAAATGTAGCGCCGTAATCTCTAACTCCACCGACAGCAATTCCACCCAGTAAAGCTGTTTTTCCGCCAACTGCCTGATCCCAGAATTGTCTGTCTTGTGCAGTCAGCTGACAAAGAGTTAAAACGATGAAAAGAATGGTAATTCTTGTTTTAATAATATTCTCCTCAATAGATAATTAACATGCCGACTGAAGCATAGCAACCAATCGGCACATTAATAAATAATTATTTTTACTTGGTACCGGGCTTTTTCGCCAGTGGTAAATTTGCAGCTATGGTCAGGTCTAATATTAATTGAATCTGATTTTCAAGCTGCATGTATTTTGCTGCAACAATTGGTGTTAAGACATCAGCAAATTTTTTGTAATACTTTTCATTCAGACTTAACCTATCATTCTGAAAGCTGAAAGAAGTTTTAATCAGCTCATCAGCTTTCTTATCGGTAAGACTATCATAGTTTGCGGCGAAGTCTTTAATGTTAGCTATACGTTTATCTGCCAATTTTGATAGTTCAAAATCAAACTCTCTGTATATTGGCCAGAATGCTTCAGATTCCTTTTCTGTAAACGTCATCACTTCGGTTATTATGGCTACCTTCTCAGTTTTTACATCTGATCTGAGAAGTTCAATGTAGCCGTCAACATCCTGTGCGAATACACTTGTGAATGAAAGTAAAGCTAAGATCAACAATAATTTTTTCAAGAGTAACTCCTCTTTTAAGAATATAAATGATTAAATAGATAATGATTAAGGTTCCCAAACAACGCCGACATTAACCTGCCAGAACGAATTATTTATGTCGGTTCCAAAAACCGATTCACCAGTAAATGCATAATTATATTTTCCGTTAAGCATCAAGCCGAAATCTCTTTCTACCGGTATTACTACACCAGCTTCAGGCGCAACACCCCATTGCCATCCGTCATCTTCCCAGGCGAATACACCGGTTTCAAAACGCTGATTCATAATGTAGCCGCCAGCATTCAAACCAACGTAAGGTCTAATTGATTTTCTTTCACCGAAATAATAATGAATGTTTGCCATAATAGGGAAAGCGTTAAGAGTCCGGTCTGACGTTCCGGTTATAGCACCGTTTTCGGTTTGCGTAGTTTTATTTTCAGCCCGTTCATAGAAGACGTTCCATCCAAAAAATAAACCAACGCTATATGAACGATCAATAACATACCTGTAATCCAGTCCTATACCACGCCAGCTTATCTCTTCAACAAAAGCTTTTGTATCACCCGATGGAAATGAAACCGAATAAGTACAAGCTCCATACCACTGCTCTTTTTGAGAGTAGCTTGTTCCAAACATCAGCAGAACCAGGCCAAAGACTGCAAACATCTGCCAGTATTTTAATTTTATTATTTTCATTATTGTAACCTTTATTTAAATCTTAAAATGTTTATTAAATAATTAAGTCTCTATAAATATTTATTTATAAAGGTATGGTGACTGCTCAAATGCCTGATCTATACCTTTATTTAAACGATCCTGAATACTGACATTTGTATCTTCTAAAATTCCGTTTAATGCTGCTACCCATAAAGCATTTTTGGATTCAGCTGGATCAACCATTGCTATCAGTAAAGTTCCTATCTCGTAAGTATAATAGACCGGGTAACACCAGCCATAATATGGGTAGTAATAGCTATACCACGAAGAATAACAACCACCCGAAACCCAGGTTGACTGGTTTGCAAATGCAATTACTAAAACATCCGGAACATTAGTTAAGCTATCCGGATTTATAAGCTCTGCAAAACCGGCCTGACCTAAATTTGATTTTATTCTGTTAATTGCAAATTGATCATTTGGACCCGGATCTGTAACCGGATTTCCATCTTCATCAAGGCGTATTATTGCATCAGGCATTGAGTACGTCAGCTTTGTGGAAAAGTCGGCTTCTTTATCAAAGAATGTTGCGATTAAATCCGTGTCCGATGCTGATACATCATCACCGGGATAACAGGATTGTAACGCAAACACTGAACTGATCAGCATAAGCAGAAAACTAATCCTAAGCCAGAAAAGTTTTTGGGGGAAAGTACGTTTCATATTATTACTCCTTTTTGTTTGATTGTTGTTTTATGATCAAGTCTTATTTAATTATAAAAAACGGTTGTAAATTTAACATTAAGTTGTTTCACTTTTATGTTCATTAATCCATGCCTTTAATAGAGTATAAGTTACTGCAAGTATAACCGGACCGATAAAAAGTCCCACAATACCAAAAGCTATCAATCCGCCAATCACTCCTGCAAATATTAATAATATCGGAAGATCAGCACCCCTCTTAATTAAAAAAGGACGAATGAAATTATCTGATCCACCAACAATTATCGTTAAAATGAGCAACACTGTTCCAAAAACAGGATCACCCGAACCGTATTTCCAGATTACCGCAGGAATAAGAACCGGACCAGCGCCTATTTGTGTTAGTCCAAGTACAAACATAATTGCAGTAAGCAAACCTGCATTTGGAACACCGCATATCCAAAGTGCAACTCCACCCAAAATGGATTGAATAAGTGCGGTTATCACGACACCCATTGTAACAGCTTTAACAGCTTGCCCGGCCAGTATTACTATTGCATCACCCCTTTCACCTGCGAGTCTTGTGGCAAATTTTCTTAATCCCTTTACAGCAACTTCTCCTTTGGAATAAAGGATTCCGCAGATGATAACTGTAATCAGAAAATGAATCATAAATAATCCGAAACTTCCTGCCTGTCCAACAAACCATCTAACCACATCATCAAGAAATGGAATTATTTTTTTTAATATTTCATCATTGTGTAATGAAGTAACTCGGTTCCAACCGTCTGTCAATTGTGATCCTATTACAGGAATTCCACTCATCCATTCAGGAGCTGATTGAAAACGTAATTCTGAAAGTGAACTGAACCAGCTGGAAATTTCAGGTATGTTCATAGCTATTGCTCCAAACACCATAGCAATCGGAACCAGAATAACCATCAGGATAAACAATAGCATCACAGTTATCGCAAGACCTTTCTTGTTCCAGAGAATCTTCTGTAATTTCAACATAAAATTATATGTTGAAATAACTATTATCGATGCCCAGATTAAAGCAGCAACAAATGGCATAAATACCCAAATGCTGCCAACAATCATCAGTAGAATAAAAACAACACCGATTGTAATTTGTGTCAGGTCTTTTTTAGAAAGTTCATTGTTCATAGCTACACCTCAGTATTAATTTTTTTCAAACTCAAAGTTAAATTGATGATATTACTTTTTGAACAAGAGTAGCCGCAACATTATGTCTGATGTATAAATAATGATTGACACCCTGAACTCGCTTGCCTTGCTTCGAAGTCGAAGCAGGTTTCAGGGTCTCAATATTTAATAATTTTGGATGCTGAAATAATCCGCCTTTGGCGGACAGCATGACCTTTATGAATTTCGCAGTCTTAAGACTGCAACTACCCTCAATTAAAATAAAATTTATTTCTTACTGTCCTGTCATCTTCTTTGGATCAAGCAATTCTTTAATCTGATCTTCAGTTAATAATTTTTTCTCACGAATAAGTTCCAGAATGCCTTTACCCGTTTCAAGTGCTTCTTTTGCAAGCTCGGTTGTTTTTTCATAACCAAGTACTGGATTTAATGCTGTAACAATTCCAATACTTTGGTCAATGTACTTCTGTGTAATTTTTTCATTTGCTGTAATTCCATCCACACACTTTGTCTTGAAAACCGTCATTGTGTTTGTAAGTATTTTTTGTGATTCAAGAATTGCAGATAGTGCTAATGGCTCATAAGCATTCAGCTGTAGTTGTCCTGTTTTTGCAGCGATTGTAACAGCAACATCATTGCCCATAACTCTGAATGAAACAAGGTTAACTAATTCCGGGATTACCGGATTAACTTTCCCCGGCATAATTGAAGAACCCGGCTGAAGTGCAGGTAGATTTATTTCAAACAACCCTGTTCGTGGACCTGAAGCTAATAAAATTAAATCGCTTGCTATTTTTGAAAGTCTTACTGAAAGTGTATTCAATGCACTGGAATAAACAACAAAACCTGAAAGATCAGATGTAGCTGCAATTAAATCTTTAGCAGGAACGATTTTCTTCCCTGTAATTTCTGCGAGATGTTTTGCACAATTTTCTACAAATCCTTTTTGAGCAGTTAGTTTGGTACCAATAGCAGTACCGCCCATATTAATTACATAAAGATTTGCTTCGGCCTGCTTGAGTTCATCAATAGAAGCTTTAAGCTGAAATGCAAAAGCATTAAATTCCTGTCCAAGTGTCATCGGAACAGCATCCTGTAATTCAGTTCGTCCCATCTTCAAAATGTTGTCAAATTCTTTTCCTTTTGCTTCAAATGATTTTATTAATGCTTCAAGTTCCGGAAGCAGCTTTTGATTCATAAGAATCATTGCAACGTGAAGCGACGTTGGATAAGAATCATTTGTGGATTGAGACATATTCAAATGATCGTGCGGTTCAATGTAAGCATAATCACCTTTTTGTTTTCCGCTGAGTTCAAGCGCAATGTTTGCAAGAACTTCATTCACATTCATATTTGCAGAAGTTCCTGCACCGCCCTGGTACAAATCAACTAAAAACTGGTCGTGATATTTTCCTGCAAGTACTTCGGCGCATGCTTTTTCAACAGCATCAAGAACATATTTCGGTAAAGCACCCGATTCATAATTTGCTCTGATGGCCGCAAGTTTTACAATTACAAATGCGTTAACTAATTCAGGATAATCTTTTGTGGTTACTCCACTGATCTGGAAATTTTCTAAGGCACGCAAAGTTTGAACGCCATAGTATGCATCGTTTGGTATCTGTTTTTCTCCCAACAAATCTTTTTCTGTTCTGAAACCTCCGGTTATTGTTTCTTGTTTTTGCCCGGAAGAAATAGGTTCGGAAGTTTTATCATCACTTTTATTACAACCGGTAATAAAAACAAATGAAGAAAATAAAACCAAACTAAGGATGATTGATAGCAATATTTTATTTTTTAAAAACATGATTGACTCCTATAAAATTTATAATACAAATGAACTAATAATAAATGCGAAGATTGTTGTGGCAATCAGGCACACAAACCCGGGCAGCATAAAGCTGTGGTTTAAAAGATACTTCCCGATTTTTGTTGTACCTGTTCTATCAAATGAAACTGCTGCCAGGACAGTTCCGTAAGTTGGTAAGAAGAAAAATCCGTTGACGGCAGGATAAACTGCAATCAAAATCCACAAAGGCATTCCAAGTGCAACAGCAACCGGCATTAATGTTACAACAGTTGCCGCCTGACTGAATAAGAGCATTGAAAGTACAAACAAACCAAGTGCGAGAACCCAGGGTGATTGTTGAATAATATCTGATATACCGCCAACTATTTCAATTTTGTTTCCTTCAAAAAAAGATGAGCCCATCCACGATACGCCGAGAATAGAAATAACTGCAACTACTCCACCATTCATTATGCTGCCTTTAACTGCTTCACCCGGTTTTGCTTTGAAGAAGATCATCATAATTCCTGCTGCTGCAAGCATAATGATCATTATTGCATCTCCCATTTCTAACTGGCTTGTGATTGATTCCTTTCCCGTAAACATCTCATAGCTTGGTCGAAGTTCTGGAAAAATGCCAATGAACACGACAACCGCTATCGCAACTAAAAATATTAATAATGAATTACGTGCGCTGCCTATTTTTTCTTTTGCCATTTCTACAGAAGCGCTTGCTTCCTGAATTTTTCCTGACTTTAATCTTTCCTGATACTCAGGATCATCTTTAAGATCTTTACCTTTCCAGGCAATTGACAAGGTACCAACTAATATTCCTAAAATCGAAGCCGGAATTATCACAATCATAATCTGGAGTAAACTAACATTATAAGAAATAAGTGCAGCTAACAAAGCAACAGTAGCAGCGCTGATTGGCGAGGATATAACTCCATACATTGAAGCCGTAACGCTGATTGATAATGGTCTTTCAGGACGAACACCTGCTTTTGTTGATACTTCGGCAATCACAGGCAGCAAAGCGTAGATGACATGCTGTGTACCGCTTGCCAGAATCAAAACGTAAGTAACAAAAGGTGCAACGAATGTAATGTACTGAGGTTTTTTTCTCATAACTTTTGTAGCGAAGGAAATAAGATAATCCAGCCCACCCGCCGATTGCATTGAAGCTAACGCTGTAATAACTGCTATTATCATCCCGAGTACAATTCCAGGAGGAGATCCTGGTGGAAGACCGAAGATGAATACAAGAATCACCAAACCGATTCCACCCATTGTACCTAATCCAATACCTCCGAGCCTTGCACCTATCACTATGCAGGCAAAAAGTATGATAAGTTCAATCCACATCATGATTGCACCTTAAATTGAAATTTAATTTTTAAAATGATTACTAAGTTGAGTACCTAATTTTAATTGGGCTAAAGCCCCATCTTGTTTTCCGGGATTTTTAATGTCCCCGACCTGCCCGTCTCAACTCGGTGAGCCGAGGTAGAAAGGTCGGGGCTAAT
>Ga0137445_1000083_pt1 | contig 10962 bp, 25 predicted proteins | sample EasRivERMGT338_2_FD_104647 | JGI IMG/M metagenome (GOLD analysis project Ga0137445, IMG submission 104647) | Soil microbial communities from meander-bound floodplain in the East River, Colorado, USA - East River MetaG ERMGT338_2 | ecosystem: Environmental > Terrestrial > Soil > Floodplain ...
CGATTGAAAAGCGGATTGCGAAGCGGCTGATTATGGACGCCTTGGCCGCGGGGTACGAGGTCGCGGTGGACGACGGGCAGGACCACTTCGGTCCCTACAAGCACACGGCCGAGGTGCTGGACCGGATGTTCACGGTCGACGAGGAGCACCTAATCATCTACAGCAGGCTCGGCCCGGACATCTTTCGGCGCGGGTCGGTGTGGTTCATCTACGGGAACGACGGCCACGACGTAATCGCGGATTACAGCGGGGGCCTTCAGGAGCTTCTTACCGGGGCCAACAAACTAGCCGACGAGATTTGCAATGCACAATAACGGTCGGCCGATTCCGGACCCAGGCGAACCGCCAATCCGGAACGGAGGCAAGCCCCTGGTGGGATGCCTGCTGATTATCGCGTTCTGGGCTTTGATGATTTATTCCTTCATCCGAGGATGCTTGCAATGAAGAAAGACGAAGTCAAAATCGGCGGAGTGTACGAGGTGCGGCTGCACGGCTCATTCACGAAGGTCCGCATCGAGGAGGCGTTCGAAACCCGAAATTGCGCGAGCACTGTCAAACGGCGCACAACGACGCGGTGGTCGGCAATCAATCTGAGGACCGGCCGCATGGTCCAGATTAAGAGCGCGGCGAAGTTGCGGAAGGAGATTATCGCAAAGCCGCTTGCCGATAACACAAACGTGAACTAGATTAGAAGTGTTAAGACCAAAACCAAACGAGGTGCGCGATGGAAAACGACCATTACGTTGAGTGGATTAGAAACGAAGAGAAGCACGTAAGCGGGATGATGACGGGAGAGAAGGCACGCCAGCACTTCCGTCGCGTGCGAAGCCTTGCGGATACAACCAAGACCTACCTTGTACGCCAACACGGCGACGAGATCGTGGACTCCTACGAGCGACCAGTTCCCGCGCCGGGGTGCGGGCCGGAAAGCCTCGTTGGGGCCGTGCCTTACCCTCCGGACACCCCGTCCGAGGCGGAGCTTGCCGGAATGAGCAGGGCCGAACGGTTAATGCTTCCCTCGGATAGGGACATCGACGAAATCGGCCCGCGGGAACCAGAGAGAGAACCCGAATCGGCTTACGCCGGGGCGCTTGCTCAGTCCCAAGACCTAATCCAACGGCTGATGGAGGTGATTCACGACCTTCCCGCGCCCGATAGCGGATACGTTCGGTGGGACCACGTTAAGCTAATGAACGAGGTGAACCTCAGTCTGTTCACGGTAATCGACTTCGTGCAAAAGGGGAACGTCGGATGTGGTACGTAATTCTGGACGGGCAAGGCTGCATCCAGCAGCACTACTTTGAAAGCCAGGACGTGTTGATCGAATGGATCGAAACCTGCCTTCGCATGAAGCGAATAGGCGAGAACCAATGGGCCAGGGGCGGCAAACGACGCGTCGTCCTGGCTGGATTCAAGGAGTGGTCGGATGCTTATAAAATGGCTGCGCAGATTACTTACACGTCTGCAGAGCTTAAAGCGTAAGCGGACATTCTTGGTTGGGGTCTTACCTGATACCCCGGCCGACGAGGGTCAGCCAGAGGAATTCATCTGGGAGATTGAAGCCTACACGGCGGACGAGGCGATAGCGGAGGCGTTCGCCAGGGATGAGGGTCTGTGGGATGACCTGCGGATTGCCCGCGCGGATGGACACCGGACCACCGAAGATGAGCGTGGTTACCTTGAGCTTGCGAAATGCTTCTGCCGAATCGTTGGCGTGAAGTAGAGTTGACGGGGCAACATCGATCGACTAACATAGGAGCAGCCTTGACTCACTTCATCCACCACCACTGGCTCGCGCGAAACCCCGTCGGAGCGGTCGCCATTAGCTTCCATACGGAGATGACCGAAGGAATATCGGCCGCATATCTGCACGAGGTGCTCGGCGACCGACGTCGGGATGAGTTCCGGCCTAAGCAGTCAGACGACTCCCTAACCCGAATACAATGCCTCCTCAACACTCTGACACGCGCGACCTAGCTCTCCCCATCTACTATAAGGACTTCGATATTACCGCGGACATCATCCGCGACACCCCGGTCCCCACGCAGGATGACATCCTTCGGGCGCACGGGCGTATGCCTCCGAAGCAAATCCCGCTGACGAAGTACATCCACGTTAGCCCCGGCACCATTCGGGATAACTACACGGCTGAGCAGGAGGGCCGGGTGAACGACATTAAGCCTGCCATCGTCGTTGCGGTTGCGGACAAGGAGATTCTCGCCTACCACGTCGAGATTCTCGGCCCTTGTCGGCTAATCCAGAGGCAGCAAGGGCTCCCGAACGGCGCACGGGTCTGGATTGAAACGGAAGCGGAAGTGGATATCTTTATCACTTCGAACCACACCGCTTGACACCGTTCTCTGCATCGGTTAACGTGAAGCTAGTCGAAAGCTTCACCCTTCAAACGAGGTTAACCGATGCGAATTGATGCTGACCGTGCGTTTGCCAAGATTATCCTTCGGGACTTTTCTGACGGCAAGCGATTTGCGATTAGGAACTTGTTCGAGAACATGGGCTTCACACACTACCGCGAGGATGGTGTTCGAACGAAGGAGTCGCAGAATACCTCCAACGCTCTGCGCGGCCTAAGAGACAGAGGAGTGCTCACCTTCGAACACGAACGGGGATGCGCTGCTATGGTAGGAAAATGGGTAGTCACAAACGAAGAAGCCCTTCGCACGTACGCCGAGGGTGGGCCACTTCCGGCAATACTCCCGGATTACCGTCGTCACACCACGAAGGGTTGCGCGTCTCATAAAATCACTCCGCCTAACCCCGCATCGGTAAAACGCGATTACACAATTGACGACGTGAAGAAGGTGGTCGTCGACGCAGCCAGCAAAATTACGGTCCAAGTCGTAGTCGAGATTCTCAAGGCGACCGCAGGCGTCCAGAAAGCGGCGCAGGTTCCCCCGGATAGGTTTGCCGCGGTAATCGATACGCTTAACTGGCACATGGGTGCTATGGATCGCGAGCTTCGAGCCGCGGCGGAGGCAAAGATTGCCAGGACGCCAGTCACGCATGAGGAGATGTCGACGGCTCTCCGAAAGATGGAGACGCGGCAGCACCAGTTCGAGCAGAGCATTGCAACCACCATCAACTTGGTCAAGAAAGATGTCAAGATGATGTCCGACTTGCTTGAGCGTGCGAACGCTGTGTACCAAGAGGTGCTGCAAAAGCTGAACACGATGGGGGCCAAGCTGGAAGCACAGCATAAGTCGTTACAGGACGCACGAGCGCGACTGGTCGAAGCTGAGCTTAAGCTTTCGGGTAAGGCCGCGGACCCGGAGGAGGTTGAGATTGAGCACGCACGGCTGCACGACCCTCGGTATACCACGGCCGAGCAGAACACCATCATGAACGGCCGCGGCGGTTACTAACAAGTTGCGCGTGGTGTAATTGGTAGCACACCGGCCAAAGCCGGGAGTGCGGGTTCGACTCCCGTCGCGCAGCCTTTTCCCTTACCCAGGAGATTTACCATGCCGAAAAAGCAGAAGTACCTTGTCGACGGCGACTCCAGCAAACATTGCATACCCAGCAACCATCGTGTCCGCGCCTGGCGGACCCGTTCGGCTTACGTGGTGCAGGTGTGGCTCAACCAGGGCCACAACGCGGAACCCCAAGGCGAGCCGGAGGGCGATTGGGAGATGCCTTTGATGTTCGGCCTGGAAGCAGCGGTTGCTCAGGCAGTTTTGCAAACCACTTGACACGATGCGCCGCAGTAGTTAACGTAAAGCTTAGTTGGAGCGATTAACCTTTTTACCTTGGGAGACGAACGATGGCCCGCGACCTTTTCCCCTACGACGACCCCGACCACGACGACCGACCCATTGCGGCTCACGCAGCCAGCGACCCCGTCCGCGCGATGGCTCTTGCCGAGGAGCGCATGCAGGACGAGGACGACTTCGAGGATGACTTCGAAGATGAGGACGACCTCATCGACGATGACGAGTTCGAGGATGACTTCGAAGATGAGGACGAGGAAGATTACGACGACGAAGAATGGGACGACGACGATAGCGACAACTACGAGGACGATGACGACGACTTCGACGACTAGCGAGCTGGAGTAGAGCATGCTGGCCACGTGCGCCGGAGGAGTCAGAGTTGGGCGTCTGACCGCTCCACTCCAGGGGAGCGAAGTGTAATGTCGTCCCAAATGAATTGTATCCGCGCGGGTCGAGGAAGTAATTGGCGTTGCTCCACCTCGGCCCGCAGCGGTTCATACACGTTAGTTAACCGAGTCAGCCATCCGGAGGTGATTCTCGCTCTGACTGACGCCATAGGGGCGGAGGAAAACAGCCGCACATTGGCAAGGTTACCTCCGCCCCGCTTTTCAAGGAGCAAAACGATGCTCGATAAGTTTATGAAGGGTTACATCACAGCGGCGCTTTGGTCGACGACCGACGAAGCCGATCAGCCCCTCGATAAGAAGTACATATGGACTGATATTTCGGTTGGTTGCTACGAGCGGATGGCGACGGACTGCAACAAGTTTCTACGCGAGAACGAGAAGGACATCGACGGCGAGGACGAGCAAGCGGGACATGACTTCTGGCTAACGCGGAACCACCACGGCGCTGGATTCTGGGACAGCCCAGAGGCGTGGCAGAACGGGGCTCACAGGCGTCTAACCGACGCGGCGCATGAGTACCCAGAGGTTCACCTTTACATTGCGGACGGACTTATTCATTCATAACCGGAGATAGAGCATGAAGGGCAGCACCCTCGGCGACAAGTTGGATCACAGATACAAACTTCAGCATAGGTTATATAGGAACGACTGGAGTAACATCGATTACTCGTTCTCCCACCAACGCGACGCGCTCGACTACGCTTCGATGTGTTCCTGCTACCCGCTAATCTACGGGCAGACCAGGGTGATCGATTCGCTGAGCGGACTGGTTATAGCGACGTTCAACGCGGGCGAGGGGCTGAAGGAGCCACAGCACAAGCCGGGCATGCCTCCCTACAAGCTGCAACTGCGGTATACCGTCACACCGAAGGGCGAGACCTGGGGATGGCTTAGCAGGACCTTCCTCAGTTTCGATGCAGCCCTGGATTTTGCACGGCGACAGATATTCCCGCGCAACATCTGCGATGCGGTACGCGTCGTGAAGGACGGCGAAGTGTTGGCGACTTGGATTATGGCCGACAGCATATCTGCGTCGAAACGCGAGACGCACCACGGCGATCCGGCAAAGACGTTCGTTGAGCTTAAAGACCCGCCGCGGCAAACCATCCCGATGTTCGAACAATTCAAACGGGAGTTCAACGAGGCAGAGCGGGAGACCCGCGGGCTGCCCAAGACCATGTTCGGTCTCCCGGTCAAGTCGGTCGCACTAGACCCGGCGTACTCCCAGAGCGTTGTGGCGTTCGGCAACCTGCCACGGCTGAAGTTCGAGGAGAGCACTATCCCTGGCTTCGACGAGCTGGTCGGGCGCAACACGCACCTTGGCGAGACGCGACATCTGTTCGCGGAGTGGTTCCAGCGGCGGTTCAAGACCGTGTTCAACCTGGAGATCGGGCTGCACTGTGCGATGCTCGAAGCTTTCCGGGCCGCTTTGGCGATTCGGGTGGTTCGCCCGCATCAAGGTTAGTGGTGGACAACCCTAACCTCGGAGGCGGTCGTGGACCCCGAATTTCATGCGTTCGTTCGGTATCTGAAGCATAATCTCCCGCATCCGAGGGGTAAGAAGCTGTCCGTTCGGACACGCAGGATGAAGAAGCTGTATGGCTCGTGTAATGCCTCCGCGCGAGTGGTACGGATTACCGTCGACTCAAGCCAGGAGCACGACTTCGCTGTCGAATCGCTAATGCATGAGTGGGCTCACATGCTCGACTGCAAGAGCCTGCGAGACGAACGGCGGGAGGAGCATCGCCAATCATGGGGCAAGCATTACGCGAAGGTCTATCAGCACTACTGGCGGTTCAAAAAAGACTACGGACACCGATTGGCAGCTTGACAATCGATGGCAGTGTGCGCATACTGCTCGTTAGAAAAACGTCCGTTCTCTTTTTAACGAGGTAGTAACGATGCGAGAACACTCTGAGGAATGGTTGGTTGATGCAAGGAAAAGGCTGCTGGAGATGCGGGCAGCGGGTCAGAAGAACAAGGAAATTCAGAAAGCACTCGGAGTCAGCCAGTATCTTTTCTACGAGCTTAGCAAGGACACACCTCTGAAGCGAGGCCGCTACCGATACAGTCGGACGGAGCGAGTGGCCCTTCGCAAGCAGGCGCAGGACCTTCGAGAGCAGGGGGTCTTAATGGTCGACATCGCCAAGAGGATGGATGTCTCCCTTACGCTCGTTGCCGACCTGCTTACGGGCAGCGAGAATCCTCGGTGTCCATCCGAAAACTTAGGCCATTTGCGACCGCGGGCCGCGGAGCTACGCGCGAGTGGGGCGTCCACATTGGAGGTTTCGGTAATCCTGAACATCCACACGTCCACGGCGCAGCGATGGGCGCGCGAGGAAAGACAAAAAAGTTTGCAGCCCGCTGCTTAATAGGGCTTGACGAACATCGCTGTTCATGGTTTAATGGTGCTTCAATGGTTAACGTCTACTTCGCATGGGAATGGCTCGACACAGACGACTCACCGATGTACGTCGGATGGGGCAAGTCGGTGCGTGGCGTTCACCCGGCTGAAGTGCTTTTCAAGAGGCGGGGCAAGGATCGCTCAGAGCTTAACACGAAACTCACAACCTTCACGTCAGAACCTCAGCGCTCCGCGGCGGTACCCGAAGTGGGACTCACCAAAGAGGACGCCAGGAAATACTGTTCCGCGAGGAGACTGGAGTTGCAGAGGAAGAGCGTTCCGCTTTTGAGCAGTCGACCGTATAACTCGCGGCGCGGCGGTGGGGCCGCGCTGCGAGTGGTCGACGGCGCAGGCGAAGAGCACGAGAGTGTTCGAGCCGCCGCAGAAGCACACGGAGTAAACCCCGCAACCGTTAGCCGACTCGTGCGTGACGTTTTATCTGGTTGGTACCTTCTCAACAGGAGTAAGTCATGAAGTTCGTGTTTGAGGTTGACACAGTAGAGCAGGCGGCGGCTGTCATCGAGGCGCTCGGTGGCGTTCCAGCCAAAGGGAAAGGCAAGAAAGCCGACGCGGCTGTTGCCACAACTTCCCCTGCAACGGCCCCCACAACCCCAGTCGTTGTTGCGCCGACTCCTCCGGACAGCCAAGCAGTGGTTTCTGCGAGCGGCAAGACCATCGAGGACGTGAAGAAGGTGGTCGTCGACGCGGCCAGCAAGATTACGGTTCCGGTCGTGGTCGAGATTCTCAAGGCGACCGCGGGTGTCCAGAAAGCGGGTCAGGTTACGCCTGACAAGTTCGACGCGGTCATCGCGGCAATCACTGCCAAGGTCACCGAGACCGAAGCGGCCAGCCTCGTCTAAGAGGGTGGGAGAAGGACGGCATCCGGGGCGAGGGAGGTTTCATCGTTTACTCCCTCGCTCTGGACCGGGCTTACAAAAGGAGAGCAGCATGAGACGGCACTTTGATTACGGCGGGTCCTACGAGTGCAACGAGGATGGGCGTCCCGCCCGTCTCGATTGGGGCTGGATGCTGTTCTGGTTCTTCGTAGGGTGTTGCATCGCGCACGGGCTGATTACCGTTTGGGATTTGAACGACTGCGGGTGTGGCTAATGGTCATCCTTACCACGCCAATGTCGCACGGACCCCACACGTGGTGGCCAGCCCAAATGTGGTGTTGGCATGGCTTCTACATGGACTTCCTTCGGCGACGGGCGCAGCACGACCCACTGCCCCGGAACGAGTACCACTTCGAATAGGTATGCGAGCAATGAGCCAGATCAATCTGCACGAGAAAAAACCGAGCACCAATCACGCGCACTACGCGGAGTTCGAGAAGCGAATCCGCGAACAGGTGAGAGATTTATTGTGCGCGTTGCCACCCGCCGAAGTGTGGAAGCCAACGGTCAAAGACGTGCGACAGATAAAGATGGTTGCTGATAGGTTATCAGCAATCGTCGAGTTTACAAGGAGCTGGCGTTAAGTGATTCAATTTCGCTGGACGGACGAAACGAAGTGGCGAGACCTGGAGCCGCGCGACTATAGCAAGCCGGTGGCGTGCCAGTTGGCGCGACTCCGCCAAGCGTGGCGGAACTATAAGCGGCAATACAAACTGAAGTACAGCGGAACATTAAACTATAACCAGGAGTTTCGCGTTCGAACATGACCATACTAGCAATCATCGTCGTGCTTATTGCCGTCGCGTTTATCATCGAGAACACATGAAGATTTTCATTATCATTGTGATAGCGATCGTCCTGTTAGTCCTTGGGTTCGCCCTGGGCGTCATGTTTCTTAACCACGTTCTCAACGACATATTCCGGTTCAAACGATGAGCGACCAAACACCAGCCCATTACCGTCTCAGCCCCTCAAGCAGCAAGCGGTGGATTGCCTGCCCTGGCTCAGCCCAGGCGGACCTAGAGGACCGCGAGAGCGAGGCGTCCCGCGAAGGCACCCTGGCTCACGCGCTCGGATACGCGACCCTTACCGGCACGGAGCTACCAGACGAGCTACGGGGCGAGGCAGCGGCGCTGAACCTGTCGGCCGACCAGCAAAAGGAGATGGCCGAGCACGTCCTGGGCTACGTCAAGTTCATCCAAGAGCTACCGGGCGACAAGCAGTACGAGGTTAAGCTGGCGTCCCTTTGCATACCGGACTTCGGCGGCACCATCGACTGCCTCCGGCTTGATGGGGATATGATGCACGTAATCGACCTGAAGTATGGGTTCGGGCGCGTGCAAGCCGAGGGTAACACGCAGCTACTGAGCTATCTCTGCCTTGCGCGGGAGCACTTCGAGGGTGCGCGGCGGTACGCCGGAACCATCTACCAGCCCCGTCTCCAAAACGGAGTTACAACCGCCGAGTTCACGGACGCAGAACTGGACGACCACTTCTGTCGCGTGATGGACGCAAGCATGAGCGACGAGTTCAACGCTGGAGACCACTGTAGGTGGTGTCCCCTGCTACTGAACTGCGATGTGGCTCACGCGCGAAGCATCGAAATGGCGGACGTCGAGTTCGAAGAGATTAAATCAGGGCCGTCGGTTGAACGGCTGGAGGCGATTATCTCGTTCGCCGATGTGGTGGCGGAGCGGGCAAAGCTGGCGCGGATGAAGCTGTTCGAGATGATTAAGAACGGCCAGCCCGTCCGCGGCTGGAAGATCTCCCAGGGGCTGAAGCATAGGTCTTGGGTCAACGAGGGCGTGGCGCTTTCGACCCTGCGCCGGCGATACCCATCAAACGTGGACAACTTCATTACGCTGAAGACCCCAGCACAGATTGAGAAGCACGTCGCACCGAGCGTACTGAAAGAGCTTGACCTATACCATCGTCCGCCCGGAGAGCTTCGACTGGTGCAGAGCAGCGCGGAAGGAGAAGGTCTTGACTTCGAGAACGAGTTCGACATAGTTACCTAACCCTGGAGACATCAATGGCAGATCTTGACATGACCGCGAGTAAGCCAGAACCAATCGAGCAGTTTTTTTCGTTCGCTCACCTTCCGCCACATCTGCAAGAGGTCTCCAAGCCGTTCGCCGAGTTGGCGAAACACATTCGAGCCTTGCCGCGTAACCCGGAGCGAACGGTTGCGATGAGGAAGCTGCTTGAATCAAAGGACTGCGCCGTTCGCGCGTACCTAGCGAGCTACTGAGCGAGCACCAACCGGCAGTGCACGGCCGATAACTGAGTGCATTTACTGATGTTCTGAGGCTCTTTAGACTGAGGTGATTGATGTCTGATGCAGTTGCGACGAAGAAGGTTTCGGTTTCGCCAATCGGGCGAGTCTCATTCCATGCTCTGTACGAACCGGATGCTATGGAGGAGAAGCAAGAGAAGAAGTATGGCGTAACCCTCATCTTCCCCAAGACGGCACTGAACGACCCCGCTTTCAAGGCGATGGTTGCCTCGGCAGAAGCGCTCTGCAGCGCGGAGTTCAAGTGCGGCCTGAAGGGAGGACCGGGCAAGAAGATCAAGTCCCCGTTCCATGACGGCGCGACCAAGTCGCACCTCGATGGCTACGGCGACGACGTTATCTTCTGTCGGTTCAGCGGTCGGATTCAACCGGCCGTGGTAGGACCGAACAAGCAGCCTATTGCCCCGGATGTTCGACCGGAGCAAGGCGGTGTTTACAACGGGTGCTACGGGCGCGTGTCTTACAACGTCTACACCTATAACAAGGTGAACAACGGTGTCGGACTCGGTCTGCTCAACTTCCAAAAGACCGGCGACGGAGAGATGTTCGGCTTTGGAGGCACCAACCCGGATGAGGACTTTGATGTGGTCGACGACGCGTCAGCGGCGGGCGACAACAACATTAGCGACATCCTTTAATCGTCGCGTGGATTCCCTGCTGCGGGGGACCGGATTTTCTCCCGCAGCAGATTTTTACACTTCTAGCCTTGGAGATTATGAGCATGAAGACCTTGCTGCTTACGGTTGCCGCGGCCTTCGCGTTGTGCGGGGCTGTGTTGGCCGTTCCACCCTATAGCCCAAGTCCGGGCCGTAATCCGGACCCCCGGCCGCACGTGCGCCCGCACGGGCCGCAGCCGCGCCCGTATTACCCATCCCCCTACGTGCGTCCCTACTACCCCGCGCGACCGTATTACGTTTTTATCAACGGTCGGTGGATAATCGTTTACCCCTACAGCCCTTACGCGCCACATCCGTATCCCTACGGACCATACACGCCTTACTGGCCACGCATGTAGGAGACGACCCATGTGGCGGTTCCTCAGACGGTGGACGACTTGCTGGTTTTATCACAGCTACGCACCGCAAATCGTCTGGGGAACTGACCAATGGGGCTGCCAGGACTTTGAGCTTGAGGACTTCTGCTGGTATTGCGGCCGACCACGCGTTGAGGATGTGAAGCTTGCCAAAGATAACGATGGATTTCGAGACTAGGTCGCACATCGATTTGCGGAAAC